>ERZ1090860.110-NODE-111-length-49391-cov-39.465563_pt1 | contig 49391 bp, 45 predicted proteins | sample MGYA00478483_ERZ1090860 | MGnify/ENA primary metagenome ERZ1090860 (study PRJEB33644, sample SAMEA5815741) | chicken gut metagenome | biome: Chicken; feature: Gastrointestinal Tract; material: Caecum | place: Ireland | collected 2019-01-01 | study: A study of the...
CCCCCTGGCGCCGGGGGTGTATGAACGCCTGAAGGACACCGGCCCCGCCCTGGACCCCCTGCTGTTTGAGAGCGGGTATCTGGCCGCCCCCTATTCCAAGGTGTTTTCCGCCGCGGCCCTGGGCCCTTTGCGGTTCGACGAGACCCTGGCGGTGAACGAGGACGTGCTGTTCAACCTGGAATTTTCCCTTTTTTCACAAATTCGCCCTGCCATTTATGCGCTGCCGGGTGTATACTATAGACAAAATGACCTGGAAGAAGGCAGTCTGTCCCGCCGGCTGCGGGGGGACCTGCTGGACGCGGAGGCGCGCACCCGCCCGGTGCTGGAACGCCTGCTGCGGGCGGAAGGCCTGCCGGAAAAGACCGTGGCGGACTTCTGCCGCAAAAGCCGGGTGCGGGCGGCCCTGAACCAGTACGGACTGCTCACCGGGCGGGACGGCGCCCTGCCTTATTCCCGGCGGCGGGCCCTGTTTGCCCGCATCCTGTCCGACCCAGACGCCCGCGCCGCCCTGCGGCAGTCCCTGGCCGCCGACGCCCACCCCCTGCTGGCCCTGCCTTACCGGGTGGGCACAGCCCTGAACCTGCCCGGGCTGCTGGCCGGATACACCGCCGTAAAAAACCGGATTTTGTACCGCGCCCCCTGAAAAAACCGGTCCGGCCCCGCCCATGCGTTGCAAACAAAGGCAAAAACTGTTAAAATTTAGGACGAGAGGAGCCCGCCCCATGCCACAACCGACGATCAGCATCGTCACCACCGTCTATAATGCCCGGGAGTACCTGCCCCGCACGGTGCAGAGCATCCTGGCCCAGACCTTCACCGACTTTGAACTGCTGCTGGTGGAGGACGGCAGCCCCAACGGCTGCGGCGAACTGTGCGACGAGCTGGCCAGGACCGACCCCCGCATCCGGGTGTTCCACAAACCCAACGGCGGCCCCGCCTCGGCGGCCAATGTGGGCCTGGACAACGCCCGGGGCGCCTACATCGGTTTTGTGGATTCGGACGATCTCATCGAGCCGGACATGTACGAACGGCTGTACAACGCCATCCAGGAATCCGGGGTGCGCATCGCGGCCTGCACCGGCGACGCCATCGACGAACAGGGCGCCACCATCCCCGGACGGATGGTGGCCAAGCGGGAACACGGCGTCTGCGACGCCATGGACCTGCTGCTGGAGACCTTCCAGACCGGCAGCTTCTACGGCCCCCTGAGCTGGAACAAGCTTTTTGACATCCGCACCTTCCGGGACAAGGGGGTGCGCTACGATGAAAGCATGTTCTTCGGGGATGACGCCAGCGTGCTCCATCTGGTATTCGAGGGGGAGCGGGCTGTCTGCCTGCCCGACGTGCTCTACCATTACCGCACCCGCACCGGGCAGCTGACCGGCGACGCCTTCCCGCCCCGCAAGCTGGACGACCTGCGCATGTACTGGGACTGGCTGCTGTACTTTGCCCAGCGCCCCGGGTCCACCGAGCTGTACCGCTGGGCGGTGGCCTGGTACTGGAAGGTGTTCTATACCTTCTACTGTCTGGCGGGCGCCGCCGGCAACCGGAAAGAACTGCGGGAGGGCTTCGGCTTCCATCTGAAGCACCTGCGGGCGGTTTTGCCGGATATTCTGCGCTGCCCCCACGTTTCCCTGTTTGAAAAGGTGCGGGCGCTGCTGTTCTGTTTTTCTCCGGAGCTGGCTTACGGGCTGGCCCGGATCTGGGGCCGCGCGGCCGGTCCGGCCGAAGGAAGGCTGTAAAATTTGCGGAATCGAGAACGAGGTATCACCATGGAACATATCGCGGTCAGTGTCATTGTACCGATCTATAACACCAAACCCTATCTGGAAGAGTGCATCCAGAGCATCCTGGATCAGGGCAAGACCTTTGCGCATCCCTTTGAGGTCATTCTGGTGGATGACGGCTCCACCGACGGCTGCGGCGAAGTGTGCGATGCCTTTGCCGCCAGGGATGCCCGGGTCCGGGTCATCCACCAGGAGAACCAGGGGCTTTCGGCCGCCCGCAACACCGGCATTGACGCCGCCCGGGGCCGCTATTACGCCTTTGTGGATTCGGACGACATCCTGCGCGCCGAATACCTGAAAAAACTCTACGAGGCCTGTGAGACCCACGACGCCTACATGGCCATCTGCGCGGTGGAGGACGTGGCCGAAAACGGCGACAGTCTGGACCCGCCCGCCTACACCGATCCCACCGCCACCGGCGTGTTTGTGGGCAAGGAACTGCTGAACAACTTCTATTCTCCCAACGGCACCTACTACACCGTGGCCTGGAACAAACTCTACCGCGCCGAGGTGTGGAAGCTCCTGCATTATCCCGAAGGACGCCTGCATGAGGACGACTTCGTGGCCCACCGGCTGTTCTGGCGGTGCGACCGGGTGGTCTGCCTGCAGGATCACCTGTACTGCTACCGCCTGCGGGGAGGCAGCATCTGCCGCACCGACCTGAAGCCCGAAGCCTTTGACGCGGTGGACGGTCTGGCCGACCGGTACCGCTTCTTTGTGGAGAACGGGGCCAACCGCACCGTCATCGACTGTGCCTACGCCGCCTGCTGGCGCCGGTATCTGTTCCTGTGCGCCAAGGTCAAGCAGAACCCCACCCCCAAACTGGTGAAAGCCATTTCCAAGGAACAGTTCCTGATGCAGGGGCTCATCAGCTACCTGCCCAACTGCAAGCAGCTCAAGATGACCGAAAAACTGTCCGCTGCCCGCTGGTCCATGATGCCGGCGGAAAGCCTGTGCCCGCTGAAGAAGTGAGTCTGATGGCCGAGACCAAGGAAAAAACAAGGTTCACCGTTCCCCTGCTGCCTTCGGGGCGCAATACGCCCCATGCCCCCCGCATCCTGCTGGTGCCGCCGCCGGAACTGCCGGTGCCCGCCGTGCAGGGCGGCGCGGTGGAGACCCTGGTGACCCATCTCATCCGGGAAAACGAGCGCCGGGGCAAGCTGGACCTGTTGTGTGCCAGCATTCCCCACCCGGACGCCGCCGCCCAGGCCAAGGAATACCGCCACACCAAGATGCTCTATGTGGCCCGCCCCAAGGGGGCCCGCCGGTACTGGCCCCTGGTGTTCATCGAGCGGTGTTTCGGCATTGCCGCCCCCTATGACCCCTGGTACCAGAAAGTCCAGCTTTCCCTGGCGCTGGAACTGCCGCCCCCCGACCTGATCGTGGCCGAAGGGGGCACCCTGACCCAGTGCAGCGCCATCAGCCGGATGTTCGGACGGCAGAAATGTCTGGCCCATCTCCACGGGCAGACTTCCTGCAGCCATACCATGGACGAGATCTACGGCGGGGTGCTGGCCCTGAGCGAATTCATCCGGGACGATTACCTGAAAACCAGCACGCTGGACCGCAGCCGTGCGTATATCTTACACAACTGCATCGATCTGCAGCGCTTCACCCCCGGTGCGCCGGACGAAGCCCTGCGTGCTTCGCTGGGGTTTGACCCCGGCGATTTTGTGGTGCTGTTTTGCGGGCGTCTGGAGCCGGACAAGGGCATCCACAAACTGCTGGAAGCCATGACCGCCCTGGAAGACCCCCGCATCAAGCTGCTCATTGTGGGCAGTCCCTTTTTCGGCCGGACCCAGTCCAGCCCCTTCCTGCGCCGCCTGGAACAGCAGGCCAATGCGCTGGGGGGCCGGGTCCGGTTCACCGGCTATGTGCCCAACGAGCGCCTGACCGAATACTACCGGCTGGCGGACCTGGTGTGCGTGCCCACCCTGGTGGAAGAAGCCGCAGGACTGGTGGCCATGGAGGCCATGGCCTGCGGGCGGCCGGTGCTGGCCACCCGCAGCGGCGGCATGCCCGAATACCTGGAAGGCAGTCAGGCCGTGCTGGTGGACCGGGGCCCCGAACTGGCCGGACAGCTGAGCTGGGCCATCCGGATGCTGTATGAGCACCCGGAACTGCGGGCCCAGATGGGAGAGGCCGGGGCCAGAGCCGCCCGCCGGTTCTCCCCGGAACATTTTTACGATACCTTCGTACAGATCGTGTACGATTTTCTGGGCCTGGGGCCCGTTCCCCAAGAGGGAGAAGGAGGAAGTGTATGCAGCGAACCGCCGTCTGTGTGATCGTGCCGGTTTGGAACGCCGAAAAAACCCTGCCCCGCTGTGTGGACAGCATTCTTGCCCAGCAGGTGGAGGGAGGCGTGAGCTGCATTCTGGTGGATGACGGCGGAAGCGACGGCAGCGGCGCCCTGTGCGACCGGTACGCCGCCGGGGATGACCGGGTAACGGTCATCCATCAGCCGGGAAACGGCGTCAGCGCCGCCCGCAATGCGGGGCTGGCAGCCGCCCGGGCGGACTTCATCGCCTTTCTGGACGCGGACGACGCCCTGCGCCCGGGGGCGCTGCAGGCGGCTTTGACCGTGCAGCGTCAGGCCCCCGGCGCCTTTGTCCTGTGGCACTACACCACCGACGAGGGCTGTACCGCTCCGGTGGGCCCCCACGCCGTCACCGCCCAGCAGACCGCCCTGGCACGGCTGTATCTGGACTGCCTCATCGCCATGCCCTGGAACAAACTGTACCGGGCAGAGCTGGCCCAGCGGCTGAAATTCAACAGAGAGTATACTCTTGGCGAAGATTTACAGTTCGTTTTGGATTACATCGACCTGCTGGGCCGGGAACAGCCCGGGTTCGTCTACCGGGTGATGGAGGACGCCCTGACCTTCTACGACTGCAGCCGGGAAGGGACCCTGTCCACCAAATACCACCCCGATTACTGTGAGATCTGGCCCCGGCATTTTGCCAAGCTGAACGACGCGGTGATGGCCGCCGGCGCCCCGGAGGAGGACCTTCTGCCCCTGTGGCGGGCAGAAGTCCGGGTGTTCGGGGAAGGGGTGGCGGATATCCTGCGCCGGGATCCCGGTCCCCGGCCGGCCCGCCGGACCAAGGCCCGGGCCGCCCTGAAAAATCCCTGGCTGGCCGGACTGCTGGCCGACATGCGCCGGAAACGGTGCTACAGCCCCTACTACCTGCCCCTGCGCCGGCGCAGCCTGCTGCTGGTGACCCTGCTGGCCCGGTCCGCCCGCAGCGGTTCTCCCTTGTTCGGCAAGCTGGACTGGGGCGGCTACTACCTGCTGGGCGGCAGCTGGCATCGGGCGTGAACCGAAATTTCTTTACAAAAAAACTACGGCACATCGTTTCCTGCAGCCAAGTGCTGCACAAACGCGATGTGCCGTTTCTTTGTTTGTTCAGTCCAGGGCGTCGAACCGCAGGGGGCCCACCACCGCTTGGGTGCCGGGGTCCAGGGTCAGGGTGAGCACCGTTCCGTTGCCCGCCGGGGCGTCCAGGGTGACCTGGGCATTTCCCGCCGGGACCGGCGCTTCGGCCAGCAGGGCGCCGTCGGTGCCCCACAGCTGCAGGCTGCCGATGGTGCCGGTGCCGGCGCTTTCGCAGGTCAGGGTGATGCGGGTGCCGGTGTACAGTTCCAGCCCGGGGGAGCGCAGTACCTCGCCCCCCGCCCCGTCGGTGTGCAGGCGGCGGTCGGCGTCTATGGTGCCGGTCCAGGTGTACCAGGAGGTATTGGGGTAGTCGATGGCCGCTTCCCCGTAGGGCAGGCCGGCGGGCTGGCCGTCCACCAGGGGGGCGCCGTCGGTGCGCAGCACCACAAAGTCGGCGGTCTCGCCGTAATAGGTCCAGTGGCCGGAGATGGAACCCTCCAGACCGCCGTTCTCATAGGTCTCGTGGGAGCAGACGATGGCGGCGGGGCTCTGATAGGCCAGGGCGTCGGTGTCGGTGAGGCGGCCGTCCCAGGTGCCCAGCATCCAGCCGCCCTCCCCCATATCCATGAGCATCATGTACCGCCGGGTGGGGTCCAGGGCACCGCAGACCTCGGCCACGCTGCTCTCCCCCGCAATGAGCACATCCTGCACATCCATGGAACTGGTGACCCCGCACAGTTCCCGCTCCCGGGCGTTCACCCCGAAGGTGCCGTCCGCCTGCCAGATGCTGCCCACGGCGCCGGTGTCCACCGCCAGCACCAGGGCCGCCATGCCCAGGGTGCCCGCGGCCATCCCCGCCCGCCGCAGCCGCACCGGCCGCCGCACCAGGGTGGGCGCCGCAAAGGCCGCCAGCACCAGCAGGGGCACCGCCCCCATGAGGTGGTAGCGGTATTCAAAATAGGGGTCGCCGTAGCGGGTGTCGGTGAGCAGCAGTACCCCCAGGTTCCACCAGAAGATGGCAAGCAGGTATTTTCCCGGGGCCAGTTCCCGGGGCAGGGTACCGGTCAATGCCTTGCCGGTACACCACATGCCCAGGGCCAGCACGCCCCCGGCCAGTCCGGTCCGCAGCAGGCAGGAGATGCCCGCCGCGCTGAACACCGGGGTGGCCGCGTCGGGCACCGCCCCGAAGAGGCGGAAAAAGCCGATGAAGCAGTTGGCGGCGTTGTCCCGCAGGGTGTCCAGGGAGTTCAGGTTCATGGAGGCGGCGGTGGTCTTTATGCCCAGGGCCTTCTGCAGCCCCAGCCCCAGCAGGGTGGCGGCCACGCTGCCCCCCAGGCAGGCAAGGCGGTAGGGGTCGGCCTGCTGTCTGTGCTTGAGCCAGCCGAAGCACCACAGCGCCAGCACCGGGGCCAGACCGCAGGCCGCCACATAGATGCCGCTGGAAAAGGCGGTGAGGCAGCACCCGGCCAGACAGACGGCCAGCAGCCCCCAGTCCCGCCGCCGGGGACGGGGCGGGGCCAGCAGCAGGGCGGTGAGCAGCAGGGGCAGCATGACCTTGAAGGCGTACTGGGAGGCGTTGAGGAAGAGCATGTTCCAGTAGCCGGTCATGTAGAATTCATAGGGCAGCAGCACCGCCAGCACCGCCAGGGCGCTCCGGCGCGGCCCGCCTCCCAGCCGGCGGACCAGAAAGGCCAGCAGGGCCGCCCACCCCGCCAGCAGAACCCCGTTGCCGCACCAGAAGGCCAGCACGGGGTTGTTTGTCAGCCCGTAGAAGGGCAGGGCCAGCAGGGTGGTGCAGTCCAGCTCCATGGTGGTGATGTACCGCCAGTCCGGTACCACCAGGGAACCGGATTCCCAGATGGCCATCATATGGGTGTAGACCTTGGCGGCATCGTTATCAATGACCGCGCCCCCGGCCCGCAGGGCCACCGCGCACAGAAACACCAGCTGGGCGGCCGCCGCCAGCCACCAGAATCCGGCCCACAACCGGTTTGCCTTTGTTTGCATTGCCATTTCCTTTCCCTGCGCCCGTGGGCGATATCTGGTCTTATTTTAGCACAGGGGACGGTTTTTGACAAACCGCCGGGATGGGGGTATAATCAGGGAAAACTATGGATACGGTGGGATTTTTTCGTCGGAAAGGGAGGTTGCCGCCATGGCCCGCATCTACACTTCGGTCGATCAGCTGATCGGCCACACCCCGCTGCTGGAACTGACCCGTCTGGAGGCCGACCTGGGGCTGAACGCCCGGGTGCTGGCCAAGCTGGAATATCTGAACCCCGCCGGGTCGGTGAAGGACCGGGTGGCCAAGAGCATGCTGGACGACGCCGAGGCCAAGGGCATCCTGAAGCCGGATTCGGTGATCATCGAGCCCACCTCCGGCAACACCGGCATCGGGCTGTGCAGCGTGGCGGCCGCCCGGGGATACCGGGTCATCATCGTCATGCCTGAGACCATGAGCGCCGAGCGCCGTGCCCTGATGAAGGCCTACGGCGCCGAGCTGGTGCTCACCGAGGGCGCCAAAGGGATGGCGGGGGCCATTGCCAAAGCGGACGAGCTGGCCAAAGAGCTGCCCAACGCCATGGTGGCGGGGCAGTTTGTGAATCCGGCCAATCCGGCGGCCCACATCGCCACCACCGGCCCCGAGATCTGGGAGGACACCGACGGCGCCGTGGACCTGTTTGTGGCGGGGGTGGGCACCGGCGGCACCATCACCGGTGTGGGCCGTTACCTGAAAGAGAAAAAGCCCGGTGTGCGCATCGTGGCGGTGGAGCCTGCCGACAGCGCGGTGCTCTCCGGCGGCAAGGCCGGCCCCCACGCCCTGCAGGGCATCGGCGCCGGGTTTGTGCCCGAAGTGCTGGACACCCGCATCTATGACGAGGTCATGACCGCCACCACCGAGGACTCCTTTGCCGCTGCCCGGATGCTGGCCAAGCGGGAAGGGGTGCTGGCGGGCATCTCCTCCGGCACCGCCCTGTGGGCGGCCATCGAGCAGGCCAAGCGCCCGGAGAACGAGGGCAAGACCATTGTGGTGCTGCTGCCCGACACCGGCGACCGGTACCTGTCCACCGCCCTGTTCACCGAAGAATAAGCGCAACAACAAACAGCCTCTCTCCCAAACGGGAGAGAGGCTGTTTTTCTGTATGCTTACAGGGCGGGGATGTCGGCGGCGGCGGTGGTGCCGAAGATGGCCTTTTCCTCCCAGTCCGTGCTGCTGCCGCCCTTGGGCGCCAGGGTCAGGTCATACCAGTCGATGGCAAAGCCGGCTTCTTCGGCGGCGGATTTGATGCGGGCAAGGGTCTTGTCGTAGTCCGCCTGGGTGGGGATGCCGTCCCACAGCACCTGGACCACCATCCGGTCGGGCACCTTGGCGGTCACGGCCTTGTCAAAAGGCGCATCCAGGGGGAACAGGTCCAGATACCCGGTCACGTCCCGCATGCTGTCGGGGGTCCAGCACAGGTCCAGCTCTACATCCATGTTCTGGATGTCCTCATAATCGGTGCCGGGCAGCCAGCCGTTGAAAGCCGGGGCGAATTCCAGGTCGGGCAAGGCCTCATGCAAAGCGGCGCTGAGTTCGGCGGCCCCCTCCTTGCCCTGGCGCACCAGGGTCCAGTTGCGGCCCTCTACCTCCCGCTGTTCCTCCCCCTGCCGGAAGAACCAGAATGAGGTATCCACCAGAAAGGTGGTGTCGGGGCTTTGCTCGCTCTGCACCCGGGCATAGTAGCGGAACCACTGTCCGCCGCCGCTTTCCAGGATGGTAAAGGTCTGGCCCGGGTAGGCTTTTTCGGCGTAGGCCAGGGCCCCGTTGTCCGCCAGACGGCGGCTGATGGGGTCGCCGGTGATGCCGTCCACCAACAGCAGCAGCCCCACCACAATGAGGGCCCCCGCCACCCCGGCCAGAATGCGCAGAGGTTGTTTCTTCCCGGTTTTCATGGTTATTTCTCCTTTCCGGTCTTGCCGAAGGCGTATTTGAAGAGAGAGGCAGCCAGCGCCCCGATGACGCAGAACACAAAAGGCCAGAGCGCCCCCACGGCGGAGCTGAACACAGCCCTCTGCCAGTTGGTGTAGTAGGGCAGTTCGGCGGCCAGGGTCCAGACGAACCAGACCACCGCCGCCAGCACCGGCACCAGCCGCCAGAGGAAATCGTCGAACCAGCACACCACCCCGCACACCAGGGGGAAGCAGAGCAGGGCCAGGGTGCTGTGGGGGCTGAAGACCACCAGCATGCTGCCCCCCAGCCCCAGGACCAGAAAGCCCAGCAGCCACAGGGTCAGTTTGTTCTGCATCCGGCGCAGCACCCGGCGCTCGTCGGGGGCAGGCAGGGCGGGTGCGGGCTGATTTTCGGAACCTTCCGGGCAAAGTTCAGGGAATTCCGCCCGGCAGGCTTCGCACCGGGCCAGGTGTTCTTTGACCAGGGCGGCGCTGTCGGCGCTGGCCACCCCGTCGGCCACCAGAGGTGCCAGGTCCCGGCACACATCGCAGGAAATGCCGCTTTGCCGCGGCGTGGTATGTTCAGTCATTCCAGAGCCCCTCCTTCTGTAAGGTGGATTTGAGCCAGGTCCGGGTGCGGTGTTCCATGACCCGGGCGCTGTTTTCGGTGATCTTGAGCCGGTCGGCGATCTCGGCGTAGGCGTACCCCTGCGCCCGCAGCATCACCACTTCCGACGCGGGCGGGCCTTTTTCCGCCAGCAGCTGCCGCACCCGGTCCAGCTTGCGGCGGGCGTCGGCATTTTCGGCCAGACGGTCGTCCACATACAGGCCCAGCATGTCGTCATATTCCAGGGTGGGGCGGCTGCGGCGCAGGTCCTCCAGCCAGATGTTGCGGGCCAGCCCGAAGAGCCATGCCTTGATGCTGCCCTCCCCCCGGTAGGCGGGCAGGCAGCGCAGCGCCCGCAGAAAGGTATCAGCCAGCAGGTCCTCGGCCCGGTGGGGGTCCCGGCACAGATGCAGCAGGTACCGGTACAGCGGGGTCTTGTATGTGTTGTACAGGGTTTCCAGTTCCGGTATGGCCATGCCCACCCTCCTTTCTCCTGGTTTTTTCGAGCGCTCTTGTCATACAGTGACCGGCTGGGGGGATTTTGTTACAGGGGGAAAAAAGATTTTTTGCGGACGTGAGATAGCTCCCCTATGCAAGGAGAAGTATCCGGCAGGGTTGTTGCTGAACCAGTCGCGCTCTCCCATATTTACAACCAACCCGCTGGCCGTGCCATTAAAATCCATTCCTTGCGCAGGTCCCCCAGGACCTGCGTAGGCCGTCGTAAGGTGGCCGCACCGGGTCCAGGGTGAAACCCTGGTCGGCGTCCACCGCATCGAAACGGTGGGACTTTTCGCTTCCTTTTGGTCACAAAAGGAAGGACACCCCGGCAGACTGCCGTCCGCCAATAAGCAACGCCTCCCTCCGCCGCTGCGCGGCACCGCCCCTTGCACCGGGGAGGCTTTTGGGGCCGTCCCGGTTCTGCGCTTTCCACCCGCCGCATACCCTGTTTCTGCGCGGATTTTCCCGCCGGGAAGGGCCGCCCGCCGTGTCCACGCACAAAGGACAGCCGTTTCCGGCCAAAATCCGCCGTTTTTCACACCCACATGACCGCACAAATCCCGGATTTTTCAAAAATATCGTATTTTCGTTATTTTATAAAACACCCGTTTCCCAATTGTGAAAGTTTTGTGATTATATACAAGGGAATCTGCGAAAATTGTGTGAAAACAGCGAATGAAAATCCGTTGCAAAATCTGGACTTTTGGCGTATACTAAAGACAACAAGCCGTGACCCGAAACACGGCATATGAAGGAGGTTTCCGTGATGAAAATGAAGAAGCTGTTCGCCGCCCTGCTGGCCATTGCCATGTTCAGCGTGATGGCCATGCCTGCGTTCGCCGACGCCAACAGCGACTATCTGGCAGCCGTCAAGGCCTATCAGAACCAGATCGCCGCCCGGGAGGAAGCATACGCAGCCGCCGTCAAGTCCTACCAGACCCAGTCCGCCGCCAAGGCGAAAGCCGAAGGCGAAGCCATCATCGCCGCCGGCAAGGCTGCCCATCAGCAGCAGCTGGCCGCCAACGACGCCATCATGGCAGCCGCCAACGCCGCTCATCAGGAGCAGCTGAACAAGAACGCCGCCTACATGGCCGCCATTAAAGACTACCAGGCCCAGAACGCCGCCAAGGAAGCCGCGTACATCGCCGCCGTGAAGGCATACCAGGCCCAGGCCGCCGCCAAGGCAAAGGCTGAGGGTGAAGCCATCATCGCCGCCGGCAAGGCTGCCCACCAGCAGCAGCTGGCCGCCAACGCCGCCGTGCAGTCCGCTGCCAACGCCGCCAAGGCCCAGCAGCTGAGCGAGAACGCTGCCTATGAGGCCGCCATCGCCGCTTACCAGGCGCAGATCGCCGCCCGGGAAGCCGCTTACCTGAAGGCTCTCGGCCTGTGAGTACGGAGTCCCTGACCGTATCTCTTTTCTGAATCAACCTACCTGCCCCGCGGTCCCTGCCGCGGGGTTTTCTTATTTCACCCGTGACCTTCCGGGAGAGGCAAACAACAGTCTCCCGCTCTCCCCGCCCTGCCGCGGGGTTTTCGCTTGTCTTCCCGTGACCTTCCGGCCCAGTATACCACAGCAGGGCCCGGGGGGCCTATCCCCCACACGCAAAAACGCCGTCCCGCGGCAGAAAGCAGCGCGGGACGGCGTTTTTTATTTCCGTTGCAGGCGGGGGATCAGACAAAGTCCTCCCGCATGGGGGTGAAGATGTCCAGCAGGATGCCCGGTTCCAGGCAGGTGCAGCCGTGCACGATGCCGTCCTGCTTGAGCAGGGTGTCACCGGGGCCCACTTCCCGGGTGGTGTCCCCGATGGTGAACCGGAACCGTCCGGACACCACATAGGTGATCTGGGTGTGGGGATGGCTGTGCATGGCCCCCACCGCCCCCTGGGCAAAGGTGTTCTCCACGCACATCACGTCCTTGCTGTACGCCAGCACCCGGCGCACCACACCCTCGCCGGCGGGTTCGGGCAGGGTCTCGGCATGGGGGACCCAGATTTCGTTCATATGCTGTTTTTCCATGGTGTATCGTCCTTTCTTACGCAAACATTCTCAGGCGCGGTCGGCGGGGCACAGGCGGATCACGTTCCAGGAAGCCTTGTGCAGCACCGCCTGCAGGCAGGCACCGTCCATCACGCCGTCCTGGCGGGCGATGGGACGCACCTTCTCCCCGGCAGCGCTGTTTTCGGCCAGCAGGTCCTCGCTTTCCAGGCTCAGGAACTCCTTCACCCGGTAGCCTTCAAAGCCCCGCAGGGTGGCTTCCAGCGGAATATCCTTCTGCAGGTCACGGTTGGCCGCAAAGACGGTGAGCTCTCCGGAAGCTTCGTCGTGGACGGCCACCGCCACCACCGCGTCCACCGCCCCGTGGCCGGAAGTTTCCACCTTGGGGGAGCGCAGCAGCGGCTGCAGGGCGGTGCCCCGGCCGTACCGGGACGCCAGCAGGAAGGGATAGTAGATGGTCTGGCGCCAGGCCGGACCGCCCTTGGCATCGGTCATGATGGGGGCAATGACATTGACCAGCTGGGCCAGACAGGCCATCTTGACCCGGTCGGCGTGGCGCAGCAGGGTGATGAGCATTTCGCCCACCAGCAGGGCATCCTCGAAGGTGTAGTGGTCTTCCAGCAGCGGCGGGGCCACCTTCCAGGGTTCGTCCCGCATCAGCTCGTCGTCCTTCTGGTTGGAGTGATACCACACATTCCACTCGTCAAAGCTCAGGTTGATCTGCTTGGTGCCCCGCTTTTTGGCCTGCACGAAGTCACAGGCCGCGGTCACGCTGCGGATGAAAGCGTCCATATCGTCGGAATACACCACCAGCAACGCCCGCATTGACGGGTACAAGACCGGCGACTACCTGCTGACCAGCGTACAGTCCCCCCGCCGGGACGGGGTACAGCGGGTGTGGCAGCCGGAAGAGCGGGAGGAGATGCGGGACCACTTCATCTATGTGAAATCCCTGAACGAGCATTTCCACGGCACCACCCAGTTCCAGCCCGGGGAGTACGGCTACCAGCAGCACATGTGGTACGCCGCCCTGAGCAACGATCTGGTGGTGTTTGCCAACCATCCCGGCCACACCTGCGAGGATATGAGCGAGGTGCGCCCCGGATACTGGTACGGCAACGGGGCCATGCCCGCCCTGCGCCAGCAGGACAACGTGCTGGGGGCGGTGTATGTGATCCCCCAGAGCAACCCCATCGCCTTCACCCACCTGTTCTGGCAGCAGGACCGCTTTGACGAGACCGCCGCCCGGGGCGGCTGGATCTTCGGCCGGCGGGGAAACAGCCGCATCGGCGTGTGGTGCAGCGTGCCCCTGGTGGACCACGACGAGACCATGTTCGGCTGCGAAAAGCGGGCCATGGGTCCGGCCAGCGCCTATCTGGTGGTGTGCGGCAGCACGGCGGAAAGCGGCAGCTTCGACGCCTTCTGCCAGAGCTGTCTGGACCGCCCCGTGGCCTTTGACACCCACACCGCCACCCTTCACTGTGCCGAGTTCGACCTGCCTTTCACGGCGGGCAGCAACGGCACCCAGATTCTGGACTGAGCTGCCCCGGGCGGGAAACAAGCCCGACATGCCTCCCGGACCCCCTTCCCGCCCGGTTTTCCGGGTCCCGGCGTTCTTCGGCGCCCTGCGCCGCCTGCCCCGTCCGGGGAGATCCGCAGTATCTGCGGCGGACGATGTGCAGAGCGTCCGGACCTTTCCCGGCGCCGGTCCCCGGCAGCAAAAAACCGCCGCCCCTGATGGGGCGGCGGTTTTTCTTGTCTTTTGTTGGGTTTGGGCAGGGGTTCAGCCGCTGTAACTGGCCAGGAACCGGCGGGTGCGCTCCTCCCGGGGATGGTCGATGACCTGGTGGGCGGGGCCTTCCTCCACCACCACGCCGCTGTCCATGAAGAGGATGCGGTCGGCCACGTCCCGGGCAAAGTGCATCTCGTGGGTGACGATGATCATGGTGGTTTTCTGGTCAGCCAGTTCCCGCAGCACCCGCAGCACCTCGCCGGTGAGTTCCGGGTCCAGGGCGCTGGTGGGCTCGTCAAAGCAGAGGATGTCCGGGTGCAGGGCCAGGGCCCGGGCGATGGCCACCCGCTGCTGCTGCCCGCCGGAAAGCTGGTGGGGGTAATGCCCCGCCCGGTCGGACAGGCCCATCTGGTCCAGCAGGGCGCAGGCGTTGGCTTCCAGCTCGGCCAGGATGGCCTTGCGGTTGGCCTTGTAGTCCGGGCGCTCCCTGGCCAGCAGCTGCCCCGCCAGCATCACGTTCTGCAGCGCCGTGTACTGGGGAAACAGGTTGAAGTTCTGGAAGACCAGACCGAAGTGCAGCCGCTTTTTGCGGATCTCGGCTTCGCTCTGGGTGTGGGGGTCGGCGGCGTCCCACAGGGTCTCGCCGCCCACCTTGATGGAACCGGTGTCCGCCGTTTCCAGAAAGTTCAGGCAGCGCAGCAGGGTGGTCTTGCCGGAGCCGGACGACCCGATGATGGCCAGGGTCTCCCCCTGGTCCAGCTGCAGGGAGATGTCCCGCAGCACGGCGGTGCTGCCGAAACTTTTGCCGATACCGGTCACTTCCAACAATGCCATAGGGTTCGGCCTCCTTTCAGCAGCGGAAATAGTCCAGCCGCTTTTCCAGCCAGCCGAACAGAAGGGTCAGGGCCCCCACAAACACCAGGAAGAAGATGGCGGTGGAGAACAGCGGCCAGATCAGGCCTTTGGCGCTGTATTCCTTGGCCATCATGATGATCTCCTTGTTGGAGATCACGTTGGCCAGAGAGGTGTCCTTGACCAGGGTGATGATCTCGTTGCCCATGGGCGGGATGATGCGCTTGATGACCTGCAGCAGGGTGACCTTGAAGAAGATCTGGGTGCGGGTCATGCCCAGCACCTGTCCGGCTTCGGTCTGGCCTTTGGGCACGGCCTCGATGCCGCCGCGGTAAATTTCCGAGAAATAGCAGGCGTAGTTGATGACAAAGGCCACCACCGCCGCCACCAGACGGCCGGAAGACCCCGCCGGCCAGGGGTTATCAAAGCCCAGCAGGCCCGGGCCCATAAAGATCACGATGACCTGCAGCATCAGCGGGGTGCCCCGGATGACCCACACAAAGGTCTTGACCGCCCCCCGCAGCGGGGCAAACCGGCTCATGGAGCCGAAGGCCACCACCAGGCCCAGGGGCAAAGCAAAGACCAGCGTCAGCGCAAAGAGCTGAAAGTTCAGCCAGAAGGCTTCGGTCAGGCGGCCCCAGATCACAACGGCTTCGCTCATCATTCTGCCAGGGTCAGGCCGTACTTGTCGGCCAGGGTCTGCATGGTGCCGTCGGCCTTGAGCTCCTCAAAGGCGGCATCCACAGCGGCGGCCGCGTCGCTGCCCTTGCGGAAAGCCACGCCGTATTCCTCCACGTTCAGTTCTTCCTTCATGGTCAGGTCGGCATAGTCGGTGCCCTCACCGATCATGGCGGAAGCCAGGGTCAGGTCCAGCACGGCGGCGTCGGCGGTGCCGGCTTCCACCTCCATCAGGCAGTCGGTCTGCACCGTCTTGGTGATGACGTCGGCCTGCATCAGGTTTTCATCTTCCTCCACGGTGGTCTGACCGGCGGAACCGGCTTCCACGGCCACCGTCTTGCCGATGAGGTCGGCGGTGGAGGTGTAGGCGGCGTCCGCCTTCATGACCACCACCTGGGCGTTCTTCACATAGGGCTGGGTGCAGGCTTCGTTGGCCTTGATGTCATCGGTCAGGGTCATGCCGTTCCAGACGCAGTCGATGCTCTTGGCTTCCAGCTCCACAAACTTGGTGTCCCAGTTGATCTCCACAAACTCCGGTTCCACGCCCAGCTTGTCGCACACGGCGGTGGCCAGCTCGGTGTCAAAGCCGGTGAACTCCCCGTTTTCGTCGGTGTAGTTCATGGGCTCGTAGACGGTGTAGCCGATGGTCATCTTGCCCTTGTCCTGGATATAGGCCAGATCGCTGTCGGCGGCGCCGGTCTCGGTGGTGTCGGCAGCTTCGGCGGTGGATGCACTGTCCCCGCCGGCGGTGGATGCGGTGTCGGCAGGTTCAGAGGCCGGTGCGCCGCACGCGCACATGCTCAGGGCCAGACCCAGGGCCAGAATGCCGCTCAGATACTTTTTCATGGTTCATTCCTCCTCATTGATACCCGGCCGTTTTCCTGCTTTATGTCTTTAGTTCAGTGAATCGGCAGGTACCTTACTATACTACTATAAATCCCCGGGCGGCGCAAGGGTACGGGGCAAAAGAAAAGCGAAAAATGGGGAGTCTGTGCGCGATGGGCAGACAGTTTTCTTTTCTTTGCCGCGGACAAGGTGGCAAGGCAGGCGCCGACGTGGTATACTGAAGAAAAAGGAAGTCGATTGTCCAAGGAGGTCGCATCATGGGACGTTCTGTGCAGACACCGCCGCGCAGCAGCCACTGGCTGGCCAAGCTGATTATTCCCAAACTGATCCTGGTGGTCATCGTGGCGGCGCTGCTGGCCGCGGGATGGCTGAGCATGCGCAGCTACTACGAAAACAAGTACAAGACCACCAAACTGGGGTTTGAGGACATCGGGGAGCTGGCCACCCAGGAATGCCGCACCACCCAGGTGAACGCCACCGCCGCCGCCCAGGAGATCTTCGGGGTGCAGATCCCCTTCACCCAGAGCCGGTACATCTACAGCTATGATGTGGTCCTCAAGGCGGGGTATGATTTCAGCGCCATCACCTGGGAGGTGAAGGACACCGCCATCACGGTACATCTGCCCGAAGCCCAGGTGCTGAGCTGCGAGCTGGACCTGGATTCCTTCCAGGTCTATTACGAGAAGGAGAGCGTGTTCCGGCCCATCACCCTGGAGGAGACCAACCAGGACATGACCAACCTGAAGGCCAACGCCCAGAATGATGCCATCGCCAACGGCTTGCTGGACAACGCCCGGGATAACGCCGAGACCCTGCTCGCCGCCTTTTTTGCCCAGGCCTACGACCTGGACGAGTACACCCTGAACTTTGTCTGACAGCAAAACAGCCTGCCGTTTTTTCACGGCAGGCTGTTTTTGTATTTTTCAGGTGACAGGGGCGGCCTTGGGGCGCAGGGCCTTTGTCAGGGGCGCGGCGATGCGCCGGGCCAGCCCCGCCAGCACGAAGCTGCCCGCCACGCAGACCACCCAGAAGGCAGCCCAGACCAGGAATCCCCCGCCCAGGGCCCGCACAAAGCGCAGCAGCACCAGGGTGATGAAGACATGGTGGATCAGAAAGACGCCGTAGCAGTCCCTGGCCAGCAGGGTCAGGACCCGGGTCACGGCGGGCAGGGCGGCCTGCCCCAGCCAGAACAGGGCCCAGAACACCGCCCCGGCCAGCAGGCTCAGGCTGTGGTAGGATGGCAGCCCCGCGGCGGCGCAGAACACCCCCACCGCCAGACACAGTCCCGCCGGGATCACCGCACGGCGCCGCCCCAGCAGGTGGCCGAAGAGGATGCCCAGGGTGAACACCGGCCACTCTCCCCAGACGGTGTGGAACCAGTCCACCCCTTCCGGGCAGAGCCAGGGGCCTGCCGCCCAGACCAGAACCGCCAGCGCCCCCAGCCCCAGCCGGCGGCGCTGGGTGCGGGCGGCCCAGAGGGTCAGGGGGAACAGGCAGTAGAGCAGCACCTGACAGCCCAGGTACCACTCCCCCACCTTATAAAAGGTAGGGGTGTAGGCCTGCAGGTATCCGTCCAGCCCCACCAGGGAAAGGCCCAGCTTCCACAGGGGCACGGCGGCATTGTTGCGGTGCCACACATCGCTGTACAGGAACAGGGGCACAAAGCAGAGCCAGAACACCGGATAGATGGCGGCGGCCCTGCTGCGGATGTACCCCGCCGGACGGCAGGGGCGGGCGGCGTACTTGGCCCCCAGCCCCGCCCCGGAGAGCAGGATCATGAGAAAGACCGACAGGTGCACCAGGTCCCCGTAGGCCGGGGAGGTGAGGACTTTGGAGGCATACAGCCCCGCGGTGGCGGTCTCCACCCCGTAGTGGTAGGTCACCACCACCAGGATGGGCAGCAGCCGGATCAGGTCCAGCCCCGCCCAGTGTGTTTTGGCCGGCATGGCGTTCTCCCCCTTCCTTCAGTTGGCGGGGTCCTGCCCCGCCACAAATTCCCGGATCTCCGCTTCCACGGCGGCCACTTCCTTCTCAAAGGCGGCGGCGGAGACCCGCAGGCCCCCGTTGCCCAGAATGATGATCTGTTCGGTGCCGTCGGAGCTGACCACCCGCACCCGGTGCCTGCGCCCCAGCTCATGGGTGGTCTTTTCGATATACATGTCGGCGGTCTCGGCTTCCCGGGTGTAGACCACATGGATGTTGTGGTAGGCTTCCACGCTGCCCGCGCCGCCCCGCACCCGGTAGGCATCAAACACCACGATGACCTTGCACCGGCGGTAGCCTGCATAGTTGCACAGGATGTCCTGCAGCCGGCGGCGGGCGGCGTCCAGGTCCCCCTCCGCCAGACGGTGGAGCCGGGGCCAGCCGAAGATCACGTTGTAGCCGTCCACCAGCAGGTACTCCGGTCCGGCGGGCTGGGCCGCGGCCGGGGTGCGGCTGTGACCCATGGCACGGCGGGCGTCCAGGTCGGCGCTGCGGCGGGCGTTGGGATTGGTTTCATTGCGGCGGCGCACCGGACCGTAGGTGCGCTCGAAGATGGCCAGCAGTTCCTTGTCCTGGGCCAGGGTCCCCCGGTAGGCGTCCGCCCGACGGCGGGCGCTGCCGGTGTCCTCCTCCCCGTCCTCCTCGGTGTCGGCGTCGGGGGCATTGCGGCCCAGGCCGCTGGACACATGGGCCCGGGCGGGGACATCCTCCCACTTGACCAGCACCCCGGCCCCGTGGCTGCAGAAGACCGAATCCGCCGGGTTGTCGGTGTCGGCGTCGGCGTCATAGCCGATGGCGGCCATGACCTCCTCCGGGTTGTGGCAGGGAGCGTAGCCCTGGGGGGTGCAGATGAGACGTCCGGCCCCCCGCGTATAGGCGGCCACCTCCCGGGCGTAGCCCCGCAGGGCCGCCACCGGGGCGGTGCCGCAGAGCACCGCGGTGCCGTCGGCCTGCTGCTGGGGGGCATCCATCTCCCCGCCCAGCCGCTGCAGGTCGGTCATGGCGCGGCCCAGACAGTCGGCGGGCAGTTCCAGCCGCACGGCGTACCAGGGTTCCAGCAGCTGCACCCGCCCCAATTTGGCGGCGGTTCGCAGGCCCTGGCGCACCGCGCGGTAGGTGGCCTGACGGAAGTCGCCGCCCTCGGTGTGTTTCAGGTGGGCCTTGCCCGCGGTGAGGGTGATCTTCACATCAGTCAGGGGCGACCCGGTGAGCACCCCGGGGTGGGTGCGCTCGGCCAGGTGGGTGAGCACCAGCCGCTGCCAGTTGCCGTCCAACGTGTTCGGGCGGCAGGCGGCGGCAAACTGCAGGCCGCTGCCCCGGGGGCCCGGTTCCAGCAAGAGATGGACCTCGGCGTAATGGCGCAGGGGCTCGTAGTGGCCCACCCCCTCCACCGGGGCGGTGAGGGTCTCCTTGTACAGGATGCCCCCCTCCCCGAAGGACACTTCCAGCCCGAAGCGGCTTTGCAGCAGGCTCTGCAGCACTTCCAGCTGCACTTCGCCCATGAGCTGCAGATGGATCTCGCCCAGTGCGTCGTTCCACACCACCCGCAGCAGGGGGTCCTCGTCCTCCAGGGTGCGCAGGGCTTTGAGGACGGTGTGGGGGTCGGTGCCCTGGGGCAGTTCCACCTTATAGTTGAGCACCGGTTCCAGCACCGGCAGGTCGGCGTCCGGCTGGGCGCCCAGGCCCTGGCCGGGATAGGTCACCGTCAGGCCGGTGACCGCCACCACATCCCCCGGCTCTGCCTGACTGATGAGGTGGTACTTGGTGCCGGAGTACACCCGCAGCTGGTCCGCCTTTTCACAGAAGGGCTTTGCCGCGTCCGGGCAGCTCTGGAGCATATCTTTCACTTTCAGCACCCCGCCGGTGACCTTGAGCCAGGTCAGGCGGGTGGTTTCGTCGTTGGAGATCTTGAACACCCGGGCGCCGAATTCCTCCATGGCCTCCCGCTGGCGGGTGAGGGTGCGCAGGGCATCCAGCAGCGGGTCGATGCCGTCCAGCCGCAGGGCCGCCCCGAAAAAGCAGGGAAAAACCTGCCGGCGGGCGATGGCGGTGATGATGTCCTCGGTTTCGGGGGTGCCTCCGGCAAGGATCTCTTCCATCAGGGGTTCGCTGGCCATGGCCAGGGCTTCCTGGAAGGCCGCCTTGTCCACATCGGGGCCAAAGTCCACGCAGCCGTCCCCGAAGCGGCCCCGCAGTTCCCGCAGCCGCACCGCCCGGTCCGCCCCGGGCAGGTCCATCTTGTTGATAAAAATCAGGGTGGGCACATGGTACCGGGCCAGCAGCCGCCACAGGGTCAGGGTGTGGGCCTGGACACCGTCGGTGCCGGAGATGACCAGCACCGCGTAATCCAGTACCTGCAGGGTGCGCTCCGCCTCGGCGGAAAAGTCCACATGGCCGGGGGTGTCCAGCAAAGTCACCGAGGTCTCGGGGCCGTTCTCGTCGGCGGGCAGCACAAAGGCCGCCTGCTTGGCAAAGATGGTGATGCCCCGGGCCCGCTCCAATGCGTCGGTGTCCAGAAAGGCGTCCCGGTGGTCCACCCGCCCCAGTTTGCGCAGCACCCCGGCCCGGAAAAGCAGGGCTTCGGACAGGGTGGTTTTGCCGCTGTCCACATGGGCCAGCACCCCGATGACCAGACGTTTCATACAGTCCCCCACAGTTTCAGAATTCCATACTATCTCAGTATTATTATACCGTTTTCCGGCGGGTTGTCCACCCCGGGCGGCCCCAAAAGGGAGCCCCGGGCGGCGGCATCTTCCGGTCGGCGGGACCCGGGCACCGGTCATCCCGGTGCCCCTTGTCTGCGCTTCCGCTTTTTTCCGTTCCTGTGTTTTTTCTTCCGCTTACAGCCGGAGGAGGACCTTTCCGTCGGTGGGCCCATTCTTCACCAGTTCCAGGGCTTCCCGGGCAGTCTCCAGGGTGAAGGTGCGGGGGTCCGTCCTGGGAAGGATGTGGTTCTGTTCCACGATCCGGGTGACCTCCCGGAGCTGCGCACCATCGGCACGCACAAAGAGGAACCGGTATTCCTTGCCCTGCTTCCGGGCGGCCCTGTCGTAGCCGGCGCCGGCCGCCGTGAACAAAAGCCGCTTTGCCGGACCCAGATGATGGCGTTCCGCAAAGGCTTTGTTGGGCCCGGTCCGCAGGCTCAGCAGCCGTCCGCCCGGTTTCAGGACCGACAGTTCCCTGGAGAATTCCCCGGCGCCCAGGGTGTCCATGACATAGTCCACCCCGGACAGGACCTCCCAATAGTTTTCCTTCCGGTAATCCAGATACCGGTCCGCGCCGGCCGCCATAATGGACGCCCGGGCCCGGGCGTTTCCGGTCACGACCACATGCAGGCCCAGCGCTTTGGCCAGGGGGACCGCCATCTGTCCGAAGCTGCCCGAGCCGCCGGGGATCAGCAGGGTCTTTCCCCGTTGGACTTCTAGTTCCTCGGTGAGTCCCTGCCATGCGGTCAGGCCGGTGAGGGGAATGGCCGCGGCGTCAGAAAAATCATACCCCGCGGGCATGGGGGACAAGGCGGCCTGCTCCACCGCCACATATTCCGCAAAAGCGCCGATCCTGGACAGGGGCAGCCGGGTGTAGACCTTGTCCCCCGCCCGGAATCCGGTCACCGCCTCCCCCGCCGCTTTCACAACGCCGGAGCACTCGTTTCCCAGGGTCAGGGGCATGGGGTAATCCTGGATCAGCCTGACGCTGCCGGACAGGATCAGCAGTTCCAGCGGATTCACCGCCGCTGCCCGGACCTCTACCAGCACTTCTGTGGGACCGATCTCCGGTACCGGAATTTCCCGCAAAACCGTGCGGATCTCTTTGGAATATCTGTCGATCTGAACTGCTTTCACCTCAGGACCTCCTTGTGGTCTTGTTGCCGGAAAGGGCGGAAAAGTTTTTTGCCCTCTCCACCTTGTTCTTTGTTTGCTTTTGGGCGTGCCGCTTGATGTAATGTTATCATTTACATCAAGCGGCAGTTTACCACAGTTTTGATGTAATGTCAATGATTACATTTTGTGTGTGAGTGCGGCTTGTGCGGCGGGCATACGTCGTTTGGGAGCACGGCGGCGCACCGGGTACTGCTTTCCCGAAGGCTGGACAAATAAAAAAGCCCTGCTTTCCAGCAAGGCTTTTCTTTGGTGCGTCATCAGCGGGAGCGTTAAGAAAACGTTCCCGCGGAACGGTTTTAGCGGCTTCCCCGCGAGCTGAACGCGAGCCGCAGGTGATGCGTGAAGCCGCCCCGCAGGGGATGGTGCATAAAAAAATACCGCAACAATCGTTGCGGTATTTTTTGGAACATCGCAACACTATAGATGCCACGGCCTTCGCCCACTCGCAAGCGTCCTGCCGATTATATTTTTACTCCATAGGAGATAGGTCTTCGCTATGAGCCTCCAGAGCTTCGATTCGGTGATCTTGAGTCAGGATCTCCATCTGGCTTATAGCGATGGCATTGAGTTTTGTCAGCCGTTCGGCCTGAGACATCCCCTCATTGATGAACACCGCATTCAGGTTCTCCAGATTGGACAGGCAGACCAGCTGAGAGACATTGGCGTAGTCACGGATATTCCCTTTCAGATCGGGATGGCTGTCCCGCCACTGCTTTGCAGTCATACCGAACAGGGCCATGTTCAACACATCGGCTTCACTGGCATACACCATAGAAATCTGCTTTGCGGAAAGCTCCGGCGGAATCAGGTTCTCCTTGATAGCATCTGTATGGATGCGGTAATTGATCTTGGCCAGATTTCGCTTGATGTCCCAGCCAAGCTGTTTCATTTCCTCGGCCTTGAGTCGTTCAAATTCTTTGATCAGATAGATTTTGAACTCAGGGCTGATCCACATGCCGAACTCAAAGGCAATGTCTTTGTAGGCATATGTACCGCCATATCTTCCGGCCTTTGCCCGCAGTCCAATTGCATGCGTCTTTTCAACCCACTCTTTGACGCTGAGTTTGTAGCTGTTCAAACCAGCCTGACTTCTAATTGCGGCGAATTCGCCATAATTAAAATCCGGGTTGTGGATCTGTTCCCATATCCCGAGGAATTCAACTGTGTTTCGGTTTCGCAGCCAGTCGGAGATGAAAAAGTCTCCGTCTTTCGCCCTGAGCATATCAGTCAGGGAGATATAATCCTTGTCGTCAATGGTGGTGACCGAAATTTCTGTCCCATGGACAATCAATTTATTATTCATTCAGAAATCACCTCCATGAATTGCTGATTGCAACTGGATATGGTGCAACAGCCCCCGGCAGCCTTCCTCCACATCCCGCCAGGTCGTGTCGAAATCGTCGGTGTACCACGGATCGGCCACCTCTCCGGGACGGTCGGTAAAGTCCATCAGCAGGTGCATCTTGTCGGCAAAATCGCCACCGCAGATCCGGTACATACTCCGCAGGTTGGCCCGATCCATGCCAATCAGAAGGTCGTACTTCTCGTAATCGCTGTTCAGGAGCTGCCGGGCTCGTTTGCCAGAACAGTCGATGCCATGCTCGGACAGCTTGCGGCGAGCCGGCGGGTACACCGGATTGCCAATCTCCTCGGTGCTGGTAGCTGCCGACTCGATTTGAATGCTCTGCTCCAGACCGGCTTTCTTCACCAGATCCTTCATGATAAACTCGGCCATCGGGCTTCTGCAAATATTGCCGTGGCAGAGAAAAAGTATCCTGATCATGCTCCGTACACTCCAACTCGTTGCTATCGCACTCAGTATAGCACGGAATCTCAGATTCGTCGAGTTGGATTTCCAGATGGGCGTCAGAATCGATTTTTCTCTGGAGTTCTGCCTTTGACCAGCCGAAACGGCCAGCGGCACGAAGATACCAGCACCGCTCATCCGGCTCCATGTCCGCTTCCAAAATGACTACATTCTGCGTCCAACTGATTTCCATGGCCAGGGTCAGCAACTCGGGGGTGTCCTCATACATCCGATAGAACTCCCGCATCCGGCGAAGGTTGCGCGGGGAGAAGCCGGAAGCATCGGGGAAACGGCTGTGCAGATATTCGGCTGCGGCCACTGCCGCGCCTTTCTCCGGCCGGGAACAGACGATGCGGCCCAGTTCGCAGCAGAGTTGCATCTGGGGCATCTCGGCGCTCAGCGCAGCGTCCAGAGCCGCAAACATGGCGGAATAATCGATGTTTTTGCGGATGTTCATAGCTTCTCCTTTCCGGCAGAACCTGCCTTATTTTGAAACAGGCCAAAGAGAAACACAGGAGGCGCCTCCTGCGTTTCTCTTTGGCCTGTTCACACCACTTGTACCATTTGCTCCCAGAGCAGGACGAAGCGGTCGTCGATGATTTTGTTGTCGTGGTAATGTCCGAACAGCCAGTAGTGGAACTTGGCCCGTTCTTTGACTTCCTCCAGGAAGTCGGTCAGGTGGTCGTGAACATATCCACCGTTTCCCAGTATGTCCACGATGCTGTTTGGGGCGCAGTGTGTGATCACATAGTCCATCTCATAGTGAATTATAGCATATCGAGTTAGCTGTGTGCAACCGTGCAAAAAGCACAAGCTACCAAACGGAAAGAATGTGTTTTTTAGCCATTCTGCAAATTGTTGTTCTGAACGGGCTGTGTCTGAGTAGTCAACCGGCTCATACTCCGCAGACTGACACCCAGAGTAGAGAGGTTGTGCAGTGTGGCGGAGGTGGCTGGCGGCAGGAATCCGGTCACACCGAGAGCGATCAGGGTGCCGTTGAAGCCGATGACAAAGCGATAGTTGGAGTGGATGCGCGCCATCAGCGCCATGGCGATCCGGCGCAGCTCCACCAGTTCCCAGAGACTGTCAGCGGCAATGGTGATGTCCGCAATCTCCCGGGCAATGGCGGCGCCGTCGCTGATGGCAATGCCCGCATCCGCCTCGGATAAGGCCGGTGAGTCGTTGATGCCGTCGCCCACCATCAGGACGGTATGTCCCTCCCGGCGGAGCCTTGCCACATACTCCGCCTTGTCCGCCGGAAGGACTCCGGCGCGGAAGTCATCCACTCCCACCTGGGCGGCAATGGCTGCGGCGGTGCGGTAGCTGTCTCCGGTGAGCATAACGGTACTGGTGACCCCCAGAGCACGGAGGGTGGACAGAACTTCCTTCGCCTCCTCCCGCAGCGGGTCGGAGATGCAGATCACGGCGGCCAGCTGCCCCCCTACTGCCAGATACAGGTGGGAATACTCCGGCGGCAGCGCGTCAAAGCGTTCCTGTTCGCCCTCTGGAATGACGCAGCCCTCATCCTCAAAGACAAAGTGGGCGCTGCCGATGAGAACCTGCTCCTCATCGACGGTGCTTGCGATGCCGTGAGCCACCAGATACTCCACCTTGGAGTGGTACTCCTCGTGGCGCAGGCCCCGGCGTTTGGCCTCCTCCACCACGGCGTTGGCCATGGAATGGGGGAAGTGCTCCTCCAGACAGGCGGCCAGCCGCAGCATTTCGGCTTCCTCTTTGCCGCCGAAGGACACCACCTGAGCCACCCGGGGGCAGGCGTGGGTCAGGGTGCCGGTCTTGTCGAAAACGATGGTGTCGGCGGCAGCCACCGCTTCCAGGAACTTGCCGCCCTTGACGGTGATATGGGCCCGTCCCGCCTCCCGCATGGCGGAGAGGACGGCCAGAGGCATGGCCAGCTTCAGGGCGCAGGAGAAGTCCACCATCAGCACCGACAGGGCCCGTGCCACATTCCGGGTAAGGGCAAAACTCAGCAGGCTCCCGGCGAAGGTATAGGGTACCAGCTTGTCCGCCAGATTGGCAGCCTTGCTCTCAGCCTCCGACTTCATCTGCTCCGACTGCTCGATCATGTGAACGATCTGGTCATAGCGGCTCTGGCCGGAGGCTTGCTTCACTTCCAGCACACATTCGCCCTCCTCCACCACAGTGCCGGCATAGACCGCGCCGCCGGGGCGCTTGGGTACCGGGATGGACTCTCCGGTGAGGGACGCCTGATTGACGGTGACCTCCCCCTCCAGAACCAGACCATCCACGGGGATGATACCGCCGGCACGAACCACCACGGCGTCCCCCGGCTGGATCTGGGACACGGGGACCAGCACTTCGCCCTGGGCTGTGCGCAGCCAGACCCGGTCCACATTCAGCGACATGCACCGGGCCAGATCCGCCACAGATTTCTTTCTTGTCCACTCCTCCAGCAGTTCGCCCACCTCCAGCAGGAACATGACCATTCCGGCGGTTCCAAAGTCCCTTCTGCAGGCGGAAATGGAAATAGACAGGGCATCCAGCAGTTCCACCTTGATGCGGCGGCGCAGCAGGCAGCGCAGTCCCCGCCGTACAAAGGGGATCATGTGCCAGAGTATGCGGGCAATCCGCAATGGAGGTGGGAGAAACAGGGTACAGGCAGCTTTGCACACTACCTTAGTTACCAGTTTCTCCTCGAATTCCCGGTTCAGCGCCCGGCTGCTGTGGGCGGGCAGCGCGGTGGTCTGCTCCGCCTCCTGCCAGGAAAAATGCCGAATTTCATTCAGCACGGCTTGGCGAGTCCCATCGTAGTACAGGATGACGCAGCAGGTGCGCTCATGGACGGTGACCTGCCGGCACCAGGACTTTCCCTGAATCCATGCCTCCAGTAGATCCGCTTGAGCGAGCGTCATCTGTTTTTGCCGCAGCCGGAACCGGATGCGCCCCCGGCTCTCGTGCAATATGGTTGCGTTCATAGGTTCCTCCTTCACGAAAAGAGGGAGCCGCTGGCGGCTCCCTCTGGGTCAATCAGGCTTCTTCGCTCTCCAGATTGGCAGCGGCGGCTTCCTCCGCTTCCTTCACAGCCCGGTCCTCATTCAGCTCCTTGGCGGAGGCCAGAATGTCCGCGGCGTTTTCCTGCACCGTGGTCACAGTCCCCATGACCGAATCCTTCATCCGCAGGCCGGCGGCCGTGACATGGACATAGGCTTTCTTGGCGTCCTTGCTGGACAGCAGCTTGATGCCAAAAGAACCAAACAACGCACCACCCGCAAAGCAGGCCAGTTTCGTATAAACGCTCATTGTGATCCTTCCTTTCCCTTATTTCCGTTTGTAGCCGGTGACCATGACCATAATCATGCAGATCACAGCGCCCCACGCCCAAAAACGATGCTGTTTCATCGCTGTCACTCCTTCTGAATGCTTTGGAATGTCTGATTATTGTAGCAGAAAAGGTGGGTGTTTGTCGCTGTCAAAACGGACGCGGAGTTGCGGTTTCCGACATTTTTCTGTACTGGCCGGGAGTCATGCCATACTCCCGCTTGAACGCTGCGTTGAACTGGCTCATCCCCTCATACCCCACAGCCTGCGCAATTTGCTGAATGGACATCCGGGTGGTGCAGATCAGCTCCTGTGCCCGCCGGAGGCGCAGTTGGACCAAAAAGCTGTGAATCGGCATGCCATAGGCGCGGCGAAACCCTTCTTTCAAGAAGGTCGGGGAAAGCGAAAACTGTTTGCAGAGGAACGCGATGGTGAGCTTATCAGACAGATGCGTCTGGATGTATGCCTTGACTTCCAACAGACTGTGGGATACTGGACAGCCTGAGCCGGAGAGAGAGCCATTCGATTCAGATACCTCGGTGCAGAGCAGATACAGCAGTTCTACCGACTTGAAAACACAGTAGCGTTCCTGATCCTGCTCTGTCAGACAGCGAACGGTTTCAAAAAATGCCTGCGTCCAAGGTGTGCCGCACAGAGCCGTGCAGCCGTTTCTTGCTGTCATCTTTTTCTTGACAATCCTGGTGTCCAGCTTCATACCCAGAGTGGAGCAGACCGTCACAAGGCTTTCCTTTGCGGCTTTGGCGTCTACGGCAATCAAAACGCCGCCCAGGTTTCCGCTACACTGACACGAGCGGAGAGCGGAGCTTTCGGAGAGCAGGAAAATCCCCGGCGCCTCCACCGTGCAGGAGGTACCTTGTAACGTTCGGACAGTAAGGCGGCCGGTCAGGCAGAACAGCACCTCAAACTGGAGCGGTGCGCCGCACACCGGGACAGACCGCAGAGGTTCCTGCTCCGGCTCCGGCAGGGAAAACCGGCAGATCTGCACCCCTGGCATACTGCTGCTCCAACGGCCTGTGCCGGAGTCCTGGCTCGATAAATATTCTTTCAGCATGCTTTCTCACGACCTGTTTCTCTGGGTTCGGAAATGGTTTTGCCTATGCTGACTGGGGATACAGGCAGAAGGCAGGAGACGAGCGCCTCCTGCCTTCTGCGGTGTTTTTGTCAGGCCAGCGACGCGCCCAGCTCGCGGCAAGCCGCCAGAGCGTCATCGTCCGGAGTCTCGTTGCAGATCACGCTGTCACAGGCCAGATTGGCGCCGTCGTCGTTGCAGCGGGACTCCCAGCTGCGCATCCATTCGCCATCGCCCCAGCCGTAGGAGCCGAACAGGGCGATGTTCTTCCCGCTCAGCCTGCCCTCACAGGCGGTGAACATGGGCTCGAACTCGCTCTCCTCCAGCTGCTCCGATCCCATGGAGGGGCAGCCAAAGGCGATGGCGGAATATTCGCTGACCTGCTCCGGGGAGAACTCTGCGGCGGTGATCACAGATACCTCGGCGCCCTTGCCCTTGGCGCCTTCAGCCACCGCCATGGCCATGGCCTCGGTGTTTCCCGTGCCGCTCCAATACACAACTGCAACTTTACTCATAAGACTCAACGACCTTTCTTTCTGGATTTGTTATGGTAGAAACATCAACCAGCCACGGTGAGCTGCTCGATGGATTTCCCTTGCTGCCACTGCTGGGAGTAGATTTTGCTGCACATCTCGTATTTCTCAAAGAGGTTTCTGGCGGCCTGCTCGTCGCCGTAGACCTTCCAGCAGCCCACGCATTTGTGATTGCACGCCCGGTTGCAGATAAAGCCCAGCACATCCTCAGGGGGATAGCTCAAAAACAGGCCGATCTCATGGGGGAATTCCCCTTCGCTCCGGAGCCGGTGGATCAGGTGAACCACGCAGCCATTGGGGTTTTCCGGCACATAGCCGTATTTGAGAAGCAAGGCTCTGGCGCGGTAATCGGTCAGATCGCTCTCCAGTGCATTGGGCCGGTAGGCGTAGATCAAAGCACGGTCTTTGCGAACCCGAAGCGGAAGGACGCGGATGCCCTTGGGCACCAGTTTCTTGTTCAGCCGACACAAGTCTTTCGTCAGATCCTTCCGGCTGGGGCAGGCACAGGAAAAAAGATTTCCCGTCTTGATTCCCGCCAGGGTGGGAGAGCAGTGACGAATCAGCAGATCCTCTGACATAACACGCCTCCTTGTATAGTGAGTCACTCCCAAAGCAGATGGTTAGCAATGGCTAACTTATATTCAAAAAATATTCGGGATTTCTCCCGGAGGTTAGCGACAGCTAACCTATGTTCTGATTTTAATATATCACATCGTGTTTGTCAATAGGAAAGTTCATGGATGCATGAAATGATTAGCGGGGGCCATCCAAACGGAAGGCCCCCGCATCTTTTCTATTTCTTATGGGTACTGCAGCAGCAGTGATGCTGGTCTGCCTTTTTGGAACTGCAAGAGCATCCATCCGGGCAGCCGATACACTTCTTGCCGCTCTTCTTTGCCTTATAGACATAGAATGCGGCGGCTGCAATGATTACCACAAGAATGCCAATTACGATATAGTCGATCATTAGGCTCTCGCTCCATTCAGCGCATACTCCTGCTTCAGATCCTTATCCGCCTTCAGGCACAGCCACACCAGAATTGCGGCGAACACAATTACAGCGATGAGACCGGGGACAAAGCCGGCACCAATGGAACCGGTGGTGATCAGGGTGCCAATCTGGTAGACCAGGAAGCCCACTGTGTAGCCGGTACCCAGCTGGAGGCCGATACCGCCCCACAGCCACTTGGCGCTCTTGATCTCAGAGTGCATGGCGCCGATGGCGGCGAAGCAGGGAGGTGTGTACAGGTTGAACATTAAGTAGGCCAAAGCGGCCACCTTGGTGATGGCGATGACGCCCGCCACCTCGGCGCCAGCGCCCTCCATCATGTCCAGGGCATCGGTGTCGATGAAGTTCTCAAGGCCCGCAAAGCAGACGGCCAGCGTGCCCACCACATTTTCCTTAGCAATGAAACCGGTGACGGCAGCGGCTGCCAGCTGCCAGCTGAGAACGCCCACGATGGGCACCAGCAGATAGGCGAAGGGATGGGCGATGGAGGCCAGAATGGAGCTGTCGGCGGTCTCCGCCACCTGGAAGCTCCAGTTGAAGGTCTGCATGATCTGCACGGCGGTGTTGCACAGCAGAATAATAGTGGCGGCCTTCACGATGTAGGCCCAGCCACGGGCACACATGGCCTTGAAGGCGAACCAGAGAGAAGGTACCTTATACTCCGGCAGCTCGATGATAAAGAAGGACTTGCGGTTCTTGTAGCCGGCGATCTTGTTGACCAGCAGAGCGCCCAGGAAAATAAGCACGATACCGGTAAAGTACATGGTGAAGCTTACCCAGCCTGCGTCATCAAAGAAGGCACCGGCAAACAGAGCGATGACGGGGATCTTGGCGCCACAGGGCATGAAGGGGGTCAGCATGGCGGTGGCCCGGCGTTCCCGCTCGTTGCGGATGGTGCGGCTGGCCATGACGCCGGGGATGGCACAGCCGGTGCCGATGACGAAAGGAATCACAGACTTACCGGACAGGCCAACCTTTTTGAAGATGGGGTCCAGCACTACGGACACGCGGGACATATAGCCGCAGTCCTCCAGCAGGGCGATGAGGAAATACATGATCATCACCAGGGGCAGGAAACCAACCACGGCGCCCACGCCGCCGATGATGCCGTCGGCCAGCAGCGCGGTCAGCAGAGGGTTGGCGTCAGCCAGCAGCACCTCGCCGACGTAGCCCTGGAAGGTCTCGATCCAGGCCACCAGCGTGTCCGCAATCAGCGGACCCACCCAGACCTGCGAGATCTGGAACACCAGGAACATGACCACGGCAAAGATGGGAATGCCCAGGAACTTGTTGGTCAGCACGGCGTCAATGGCGTCCCCCGTGCCCTTGTCCTTGGTCAGGACCTTCCGCTTCTCCACCTGGGAGACCAGGGAATTGACAAACGCGAAACGCTTACGGTCGGCTTCCTCCACAACCTTCTTGTCAGTCAGATCAATGTCGCCCTGGACATAAGGAGCTCTTTGGATTTTACCGCTTTGTGCAACAGCGGCATCCACCACGGCCTTCAGCCCTTCCGCGGCGGTGGAGACGGTTTCCACCACGGGACAGCCCAGCTTGGCGGAGAGGGCGGCAGTGTCGATGGTGGTCTGCTTTTTGACATTGATGTCGCTCTTGTTCAGGGCGACCACCACGGGGATGCCCAATTCCAGCAGCTGAGTCGTGAAGAACAAACTGCGGCTCAGGTTGGTGGCATCCACAATGTTGATGATAGCATCGGGGTGTTCGTGCTTCACATAGGAACTGGTGATGCTCTCCTCCGATGTGAACGGGGACATGGAGTAGGCGCCGGGCAAATCCACGGCGATCAAATCTTCCGTCCCACTGCAGTAGGCTTTCTTAATGTGGTGCTCCTTTTTTTCAACCGTCACGCCGGCCCAGTTGCCCACCTTCTCATTTCGCCCGGTGAGGGCGTTGTACATGGTGGTTTTGCCGGAGTTCGGGTTGCCAGTCAAGGCAATACGCATGACATTTCCTCCTTCTCTATGTGTGCGATGTACTTTATTCACAACTCAGCGGTTGCCCTATGCTAACCGTCGGGCAGAATAAACATGAATGAATACCTTAGATCTGGGGCTCCGGGGCGCACTAAGGCTCCAGATCTTATATCTCAACGGCTGAGGCCAGCTGGTTATCGATATTATAGCGGCCATCCTTGATGGAAACCACGCAGCCACCCTTGAGGTGGGACACCACGGTCACCGGCTCTCCCACATAGCAACCCAAAGAAAAAAGGAACGCATTCAGCTCCTCATCATCCGTATTGATTTGCTTGATGATATATTCCTGACCGTCCAGAGCATCCAACAATGTCATATCCATCACCTTTTCAGAGTTGATTCAATTATTTGCTCGCATTGCTCGCAGTCTGGTTAGCAATAGGAAACCAGACCGCGAAAAAATTAGGTTAGCAACATCTAACCCTCTGCTATAATATACCATGCAAAATCAATTGTCAAGCGGGAACCTATGTTTAACAAAGAAAATTTTCGTTTCTGATAAACAGGCTGGTTCATTTTTCCGGACTGTGCTATAATAATCAAAATGCTTTATCCAATGGAGGTCTTATATGGCAATCCATGAATCTGGTCAGATGTATTTGGAGACCATTTATATTTTAAGGCAAACAAAATCCTTTGTGCGGGCTATTGATGTGGGAGAACAAATGGGCTATACCAAGCCCAGTGTCAGCCGTGCCTTGTCTATTCTGAAAAAAGACGGCTATGTGGAGGTGGACGGAGAGGGCGCAATCACCCTGACGCCAAAAGGTCTCGCCATTGCTGAGACCATGTACACCCGGCATACAGTACTGACAGAAATGCTCAAGGGTCTTGGCGTGGATGAAAAAACAGCCGCAGAGGATGCCTGCAGGATCGAGCATGTGATCAGCGAAAAATCCTTCGCCGCCATGCAGGCTCACCTGAATCAGGCAAAAACATCAGATGTCGAGTCCTCAGGAGCGCAGGACTGATCTTCAGAAAGCTACACCGCTGACAGGAGATCCGAGCGCTCAGGGTACAGACCGCTACCTGCCGAGAGGGCAAGGGGTTGCAGACGGGATACACACATTGACAATAGTATCGGTATATGATAGAATCCAAGTGGTTAGCGTTTACTAACCACTTGGATTCTTTTGCTTAATTGAACTCAGACAACAGCCTACCCATGAAAAGATGGTCTGGACTTGGCTCAAAACCATAGTGGTTGCCGGATGGACAAGGAGTGATGGGATTGGAAGTGCGTGCGTCAGCGGAAGATTATCTGGAAGCTACCGATCATGTTTTTATCAGGAGGCTATTAAGAACAGATTGATCAAAGGCGGCTTTTTAGCTTTGCGTGGTGTCGCTGGAGTTACTGGAATGATAATGGCAGCAGTGCAACATCCGGCAAGCGTGTGGGTAACGCCACCGGGAAGGATGATAAGCAACATATAAAGCGGTGGATGCAACAATGCATCCACCGCTTATTTTGATAGGGATAAGTTCACAACTAAGCAATCCTGTACCATAAATCAAAACTTTTGCGATAGATCGCCCTTATGTGTCTGCTGTCTTTTCAAAACTTTTCGGGCAGCTTTTTTGATTTTATGGCACACGCCAAGAATAGCGATGCAAAACAGCAAGGCTGCTAATCCATATCCAAATGACTGCATTGCCATGTTCATGTTCACGCCTCTTTTCTGGCCGCTGCCGCCAATGAACTCAACCGAATAGTCCTCTTTTTTTGTACGGTTCCTTCTGGATCGCTCCGACCTCATACCCCGTGCTGCGAATGGCGTTCATGAGCGCCTCCGTGTCCAGCTCTGTTTCAGAGAGGATCACGGTCTGGTTTTTGCTGCGGGAGGAGTTTACCTTTTTGACCGGGCAGGCTTTGCGTACGGCGTCATTGACATGAGCTTCGCACATCCCGCACATCATTCCGTTGACTTCCACTGTGTACTTCCACATAATTTCTCATTCCTCCTTGACTTTTGTATGATCGAGCTGCGCGGACCGGACGGTGGTCTGCCGTGCCGCAGTCCGTTCATCCGGGATCTTCCTGGCCATCAGACAGCACAGCGGCGCCAACGAACTTCCGAGAAGCTGATGGCGAACGATGGAATAGCCGCGCTCGGACAGGTATGCCATCAGCTCCCCGGCAGTCCAGACATGGTACACCCGAAAGCCTGACAGCCTCATGAACCAGAGCCGGAGTCTGGCGCTTCGGCTTTTGCCCCAGACAAAGGTGGGGGCGAACAGCCATCCCCCCGGCTTCAGAACCCGCCAGGCCTCCGCCAGAGCCTTTTCCGGGTGCGGCATGACATGGAGAGCGTTAGAGATCACAACCGCATCGAAACTCTCAGGACCGTAGGGCAGCTTGGTGGCGTCCTGGACGGAGAAATGGAGCCGGGACGAACAAATCTGCTTTTTGGCCTGACGGATCATCTCAGATGAAAAGTCGGTTGCCTCCCAACTCCGGACACACGGCGACAGCGGGACGGACAGCTGACCTGTTCCACAGGCCAACTCCAGCACATCCATATCCCGTTTCAGAAAAGGGCGCATTGCTTTGCAGATCTGCCGATAGGTCGCCCGAGAGCGGCACATGAAGCCAGTGTAATGCCGTGAAAACCGCTCCCAAAACTGCTTGTTGTCATCCATGAAATATGGTCACCTCAATGTTGGTTAGCGTTTGCTAACTACATCATACTCTTTGTCGCGCGAAATTGCAAGATGCCGCCATATTGGTTTTGCATATTCTCTGGGATAAATCACGAGAAGAGGCTGGAACGAAGAATGACCGGGACATGTATCCCGGTCATTCTTTTCTTTCGCGCCTCTGCCTTTACCGGCACCAACCGGTTGGATTGGAGCGGGCGGTGATGAAGCGGCGGTAGATACACTACTTAGGGTTTCCATATCCAGCGCATGACATAGGAGAGGGTGTATCGAGTCTTTATGTCCGACCGGTAAAGAGTCTCTTTTGGATTAATATATTTTTTAATTTGAAATAGCTTTATCTTTTTTTCCAATTCAATAAAATTGCAGAGTTTGCTATAACAAGTACTGAGCCTGCATTATGTACTAACGCTCCGACTACAGGGTTCAAAGTCCCGCTGATAGCGAGAATGATGGCCAAAAAATTAAGAGTCATAGAAAATGTCAGATTGCACTTGATCGTTGTCATCATTCGCTTGGAAAGCGCAATCAAATGCGGCAGTTCCTTTACTTCGTCATCTACCAGCGCAATATCTGCTGCGTCTACAGCAATGTCGCTGCCAACGCCGCCCATAGCGATGCCCACATCTGCTTTTTTCAAGGCTGGAGCATCATTGATGCCGTCCCCGATCATGCACACGGGTTTCCCTGTTTCCTGATATGCGCCAATGGAATTCAGCTTGTCCTCTGGTAAGCAATTGGCGTGTACTTCATGAATGTCCAGCTGACCTGCAATGGCGTTTGCGGCACTCTCATGATCTCCGGTCAACAATACCGGCTGTACATTTAGTTCAAAAAGCGTATGGATCATATCTGCGCTTTCTTTCCGCAGCGTATCGGAGAGAGTGAGATAGCCGGCAAGCATACCGTCTGCCGAAAGATAGATAATAGTCCCGCCCTTACAGATCGTTTCATCCACTGTGGGAACCGATTCCATAAAGACGCCATGTTCATTCAAAAGTTCCAGATTACCTGCCAGGAGTTCTGCTGCCTCTGTTTGTGCACAAACTCCTCTGCCGGGAATCATCTGGAAATGATGCACTGGTTCCAGTTCCGCACCGTATTCGCTTTTATAGCAGTTTACTACGGCTTTGCCCAGAGGGTGTTCTGACAGCAGTTCAACAGAAGCGGCCAAACGATAGATCTGTTCTTTTGTATATTGATCGGATACGCTTACAACATCCATGACTTTTGGCTTCCCGTATGTAAGCGTGCCTGTTTTGTCAAAGGCTATTACTTTTACATTTGCAAGCCGCTCCAGCGCATCCCCCTCGCGCACCAAAAAGCCGTGTTTTGTGGCGTTTCCGATGGCGGCCATGATTGCGGTAGGGGTAGCCAACACCAGAGCGCAGGGGCAAAATACCACCAGAATGGTTACGGCACGGATGATCTCCCCTGTGATAAGCCAAGTGATGGCTGCGGCACTCAAGGCGATCACAACGATCCAGGTTGCCCAACGATCGGCAAGCCCTACAATTTTGGCTTTTCCTGCATCTGCACTCTGCACCAGACGGATCATACGCTGAATCGAACTGTCCTCACCCACCTTTGTGGCTTCCATCTCAAAAGCGCCGAACTGATTCACTGTGCCGCTGGACACTTCGTCCCCCACTGTCTTGTCTACGGGCAGTGATTCACCAGTCATCACAGCCTGATTGATCGAGGTTTGCCCAGATACGATTCTGCCATCCACCGGCACGCTTTCTCCCGGCAGAACGCGGAGCAGATCTCCAACCTGCACCTGTTCAGCAGGAACAATGTTTTCCTTTCCATTGCGCAGCACCCGAGCCGTTTGGGGTGTCAGATGCACCAACTTTTCAATCCCGGCGCGGGCTTTGGCTACAGTCAGTTCCTCCAGTAGGCTGCCAAGCTGCATGATAAACGCCACTTCACCTGCGGCAAAATCTTCACCAATCGCAACAGAGGCAATCAGAGCCAATGATACCAGCACATCCGCCTTTATATCGAAGGAGGTGACCAGACCAATAATCGCCTCTAAAATAATCGGAATACCACACAGGATAATCGCAATCCATGCCATATCAAAAGGAAATGGACGGACATCCAACAGGCTAAGCAGCACTGCAGCTCCGGAGATAATTAAAAAGATAACATCCTTTTTGATGCCGCCCAATTTCAATAACGATTCGAGCCTTTTGACAAGCACTTTCATGATTGTTCCTCTCTTTCATACGGTAGGGGGTATATGTATATTATACCCATGGGGGTATATTTTGTCAAGAAATAAAGCAGCCTTTCGGCTGCCTCATTTGGTATTAACCCATGTTGGAAAATCGTTCTACAGCTTTTGTAAAACTTTCGATTGTTTTATCCGCATCCCCGTGCTCAATGCCATCCCGGACACAGTGGCGAATATGCCCCTCCAAAACCACCTTTCCACATCCGTGAAGCGCAGATTTGGCAGCATTGATTTGAGCAAGAACATCCTCACAGGGGACATCTTCATCTATCATTCGGTCAATCGCCTGAACCTGACCAATGATTTTCTTGAGTCTGCGGTGCAGATTATCCGCATCCATGCACTGTCTCACAATAGTCGCCTCCATACCATTAGGGGTATATGTAAAGTATATCGAACTTGCAGTGTATTGTCAATCTGCAGCTGGATCGGAAGGGGTATAAAAAGCGATTGGTTCCATGTACTCATAAATCTGGAAAAGCGACTGAGAGGGAAAATGATTTATAAATAGAGAAAATGACTTGACCGGTTAGCAATAGCTAACTATAATTGAGATAGAGTACCTCCCCTTAAAAAGTCGGACTATGCAGAAGCGCGAAATCAAAATGGGTTCCGTACAGGCGTTCCTCATCCGGCGTTCTATCATTTCCGTCAGCCCTGGTATTGCTGGACGACGGACCTATGTGCCTCCTGAGCATCCGGATAGACTTTACAGAAAACCACTGCGGTTAGATTGGAGGAGATTATGCCGATTGAACTATGGCAAGGGCTGCTGATCCCCTTTGCGGGGACGACGCTGGGTGCGGCCTGCGTCTTTTTTTTGCGGAACAATTTGGGTGAGATGGTACAGCGTGCGCTCACCGGCTTTGCGGCGGGGGTCATGGTGGCGGCTTCCATCTGGAGCCTGCTGCTGCCCGCGATGGAGCAGGCAGCGGACATGGGGCGGTGGTCCTTTGTCCCCGCCGTTGTGGGTTTCTGGCTGGGAATCTTTTTCTTGCTGGGGCTGGATCGGCTGATCCCGCATCTGCACCGCGGCAGCGCGGAGGCCGAGGGCATCAAAAGCAGTCTTGGAAAGACGACCATGCTGACCCTGGCTGTGGCGCTGCACAATATTCCGGAGGGAATGGCGGTAGGGGCGGTCTATGCCGGGTGGCTCTACGGAGACAGCGGTATCACGCTGACGGGGGCGCTGGCTCTTTCTCTGGGAATTGCCATTCAGAACTTCCCGGAGGGCGCGATCATATCCATGCCCCTGAAAGCGGAGGGATTTTCCAAATCCCGATCCTTTCTCTACGGAACGCTTTCCGGTGCAGTGGAGCCCATAGGTGCGATTCTGACCATCCTTCTGGCGGGGATTTTGGTTCCGGTACTGCCTTACGCCCTGAGCTTTGCCGCCGGAGCGATGGTCTATGTGGTAGTGGAAGAATTGATCCCGGAGATGTCAGTGGGAAAGCACTCCAATATAGGGACTATTCTGTTTGCAGTCGGTTTTACCCTCATGATGACGCTGGATGTGGCGCTGGGTGCTTGAGTGAGTGAAGGTGAAAAAATGGGACAAGAAGAGCGGATTCAAAACGCCTACCGGCGATTGGGAGGCAAACGGACATTTTATGATGGCATGATCACCTGTTCCACCCTGTCAGGCCGGGCGGTGTGCCGTCTGGTATGGGGAATGGGCCGTGCGGAAACCCAGGACTACCTTTGCGTCGCCCTTTCCGGAATACCGGAGGGGTTTTCCGGAAGACTGCTGGAAGTCCCCGTGGGTACCGGCATACTGACCATGCCCCTCTATCGGAAAATGCCGGAGGCGGAGATCACCTGCCTGGATTACTCGCCGGAGATGCTGGAGCGGGCAAAATCCCGGGGCGAGGGACTTGCCCATGTGCGCTTTCAGCAGGGGGATGTGGGGGCGCTGCCCTTTGGGAACAGCAGCTTCGACATCGTGCTCTCGCTCAACGGCTTTCATGCGTTTCCGGACAAGGAGGCCGCCTGGCGTGAGATCTTTCGTGTACTGCGGCCCGGCGGAGTTTTCTGCAGCTGCTTCTATGTGCGGGGACAAAACCGCCGCACGGACTGGCTAATCCGCAGGCTGTATGTGCCAAAGGGCTGGTTCACCCCGCCCTTTGAGACGGCGGAGAGCCTGCGGCATCGTCTGGAGGAAACATTCGGGCCTGCAAAGGTCCGCACCGTTCAGAGCATGGCGTCCTTTGTCTGCCGGAAGGCGAAGGAGAAATACCCGTAAACGAATTGTTCACAAATATTGAACAACAGGAGGAAAATCAAATGCAGCAAAAGCGTAATCAACAAGCAGAAATTCGTCTCGGCAGTCACGGCGAAGACTACGGGAGCTGGATGTCCAATCCCGTGTTCTATATGATCGGCGGCATTACGGCTCTGGCCGTAGTTTTGGCCGTACTCTCCTTTTCGGTGTTCCACATCACAGCTCTCGGCGTTCTGCTCTCAGTTGTTACGGCGGCGCTGGCAGCCCTGCTGGTCTGGATCACATGGATCAGGCGCCAGTATGCCTTTGGCGGCGGCGGGATCATGGAACAGGTTCACCGGGTCGTTCTCTCTCATCTGGACTATGACGGCCAGGGCAGTCTCTTGGAAGTCGGATGCGGTTCCGGGGCCCTGTCGATTCGTGCGGCCCTGACCTGGCCGGAGTCAAAGGTCACTGGCATGGACTACTGGGGAGCTGTTTACAATTACAGCAAGGCCCTCTGTGAGAAAAACGCCGCAAGTGAAGGCGTGGCCTCCCGGTGTGTGTTCCAGCATGGCGACGCCAATCATCTGGATTTCCCCGATGAGAGTTTTGACGCGGTCATCAGCAACTATGTCTACCACAATGTCATGGGAGCCGATATGCACAAACTGTTGCTGGAGAGCCTGCGGGTGCTGAAAAAAGGCGGCGTCTTCGCTCTGAATGATGACATGAAGCCCAAGCTGTACGGCGATATGGATGTCTTTGTCCAAAAACTGCGGGAGATGGGCTATCAGGACGTCCGGCTCATTGATACCGCAGAAGAAGCCTTCGGCTCCCACCGCCGGGCTGCCATGATGATGCTGGGCTCTTCCCGGCTGCTTGTGGGCAGAAAGTAATTCGTCCAAATAGGAGGGTTGATCATGTCCAAGTTGGGTGTTGTAGAGGACACGCTGTTTGTCCCCATGCTGGGCAGGATCTATGCCAGCGAGTACTGCCCGCAGATCCTGTACGATCCCAAGGCGCTGGAACTGAAAAAGAAACTGCCTTCCAGCCTGCCGGAGCAGGACGGACAGAGCCAGTATACTCTGCTGGCCTCCGCCGTCCGGTCCGCCAATATGGACCGGTACATCCGGACCTTTCTGGAGCACAGGCCGGACGGTGTGATCGTCCAGCTGGGCTGCGGTCTGGAGACGGCCTATTATCGCTGCGACAATGGAAGGTCGCGCTGGTATGCCGTGGATCTGCCCCATGTGGTGGAATACCGTCGGGAGCTGCTGCCTGAGCCGGAGCGGGAGACCTATCTTGCCGGAGACGCCTTTGCTGAGGACTGGATCAGACAGATCCGCACGGATGTGCCGGATGCTCCCATTCTGGTCACCGCCGGCGGCCTGTTCCACTATTTTGAGGAAAGCAAGGTTGTGGGCCTTCTGCGGATGCTCACAGGGTTTGGAGAAATCGAAATCGTCTTTGACTCCGTGAGTAAAAGCGGCATGGCCATGATGCGAAAGAAATACATGAAACAGGTGGGCCACGGGGATGCTCAGATGTTTTTCTATGTGGATTCCGCATCGGTGCTGGCCGGAAAAATCGGCAGTGGGGTCAGGGTGCTGGCTGAGGAGCCTTATTACCGCCATATCCCCCGAACCGGATTGAAACTGTCCACCAAGATCAGTATGTCAGTTTCGGACCGGTTTTGGATGGTCAAGATGGTCCATCTGGCAGTCGAATGATGCCTTCGCCAAAAGTTGGCCGGAGTTTTCCAGTCGGCTTTTGCACGGAGGCGGCCGTTTCCCCTTGACAAATCATCCCACGGGCTCTATTATAACAGCGTTATATATAACACCGTTATATGAGGTGCGCTTATGGAAGAGAAAACGACTGCCACACTGGAAAAAATCCAGCGGGCCGCCATGGAGGAGTTTACGGAGAAAGGCTTTCAGGGTGCCTCCCTGCGGCAGATCGTGAAGCAGGCCGGTGTTACCACCGGCGCATTTTACGGCTATTTTTCCAGCAAAGAGGCACTCTTTGCCTCCATCGTGGAACCCCACGCCGCTGCGCTGATGGGCCGGTTCATGGAGGCTCAGACTACCTTTGCCGAGATGCCCGAGCAGGAGCAGCCGGAACACATGGGACTGGAGTCCAGCCAGTGCGTCCATTGGATGGTGGACTACATCTGCGACCACCGGGAGCCCGTGAAGCTGCTGCTGTGCAAGGCCGAGGGCACCAGCTATGAGCATTTCGTCCACAATATGGTGGAGGTCGAAGTGGAATACACCCTCCAATACCTGGAGGTTCTGCACCGCCTGGGGCATGAGTCCCCCCAGTTGGATGCCCAGCTGTGCCACATCATCGCCAGCGGGATGTTCAATGGCATCTTTGAGATCGTCGTCCACGACATGCCCAAGGAGCAGGCCATGCACTATGTGGATCAGCTGCGGGATTTCTACACTGCCGGGTGGCTGAAGCTGATTGGGCAGTAACATACCGCCAATCTTTTTTGGAAGATCGGGGCTTCGCCCCTTTCTTTTTACGCAATCAGTTAGGTAATGCTAACCTTAAAAGGAGGAGTATTTGTGAAGCAAAAGAAGCAAAACGCGCTGTCTGTCCTGCTGGAATACGCAGGCAGCCATCGGCGGCTTACCCTTCTGGGGCTGGGACTGTCGGCGGTGTCCATGGTGTGCAGCATGATCCCGTACCTCTGCATTTGGCTGGCGGCACGAGATCTGATCGCTGTGGCGCCGGACTGGACTCAGGCCCGGAGTGTGACGGACTACGGTTGGATCGCCTTCGCTTTTGCGGTAGGCGGTATCCTCATCTACTTCCTTGGCCTGATGTGTACCCACTTGGCTGCGTTCCGCACGGCAGCCAACATCCGCAAGCAGGGCATGGCCCATGTGATGCAGGCACCGTTGGGTTATTTTGACGCCAATGCCTCCGGTCTGATCCGCAGCCGGCTGGATGCGGCGGCCGCCGACACGGAAACGCTGCTGGCCCACAATCTGGCGGACATTGTAGGCACGATTACATTGTTTCTCGCCATGCTGGTGCTGATGTTCGTGTTTGACTGGCGCATGGGCGCGGCCTGCCTGCTGGCGGCGGTGATTTCCATACTCGCCATGTGCAGCATGATGGGCGGCAAGAATGCCGCATTGATGGCAGAGTACCAGGCGGCTCAGGACCGCATGACCAAATCCGGCACCGAGTATGTGCGCGGCATCCCGGTAGTCAAAATTTTTCAGCAGACCGTCTACTCCTTCAAGGCCTTTCAGCAGGCCATCGAGGACTACAGCGCCAAGGCGGAGCACTATCAGGGCGATGTGTGCCGTGTGCCCCAGTCCATCAACCTGACCTTCACCGAGGGCGCCTTTCTGTTTCTGGTGCCGGTGGTGCTGTTTCTGGCTCCCGGTGCGCTGGCTTCCGGTGATTATGCGGGATTTGTAACGAACTTTGCTTTTTACGCCGTGTTCTCCGCTATCATTTCCACCGCGCTGGCCAAAATCATGTTTGCGGCCTCCGGCATGATGTTGGCCGACACCGCTCTGGGCCGCATCCAGCCGGTCATGGACGCGCCGACACTGGCGTTACCGGAGCATCCCCAGACGCCCAAGGACAATCGGGTGGTTTTCCGGGATGTGAGTTTTACCTACGACGGCGCGCAGTCCCCCGCCCTGTCCCATGTCTCCTTCACCGCCGAGCCCGGAGAGACGGTGGCGCTGGTGGGGCCTTCGGGCGGCGGCAAGACCACTGCCGCCAGCCTGATCCCCCGGTTCTGGGATGCGGACACCGGCACTGTCGAAGTGGGTGGCGTGGATGTACGCCAGATCGATCCCCATGTTCTGATGGAGCAGGTGGCTTTCGTGTTCCAGAACAACCGGCTGTTCAAAGCCAGCATTCTGGAAAATGTTCGGGCCGCCCGGCCCGACGCCAGCCGGGAGCAGGTGCTGGCCGCCCTGGAGGCCGCCCAGTGCGGCGACATTCTGGAAAAGCTGCCTCAGGGGCTGGACACCGTGATCGGCACCGAGGGGACCTATCTTTCCGGCGGCGAGGCCCAGCGCATCGCCCTGGCCCGGGCCATTTTGAAGGACGCACCTATCGTGGTGCTGGATGAAGCCACGGCCTTTGCCGACCCGGAAAATGAGGCGCTGATTCAGAAAGCCTTCGCACGGCTGACAAAGGACCGCACCGTCATCATGATCGCCCATCGGCTCTCCACGGTGGTGGGCGCGGACAAGATCCTGGTTCTGGAGGGCGGCAGGGTGACGGAGCAAGGCACCCATGAGGAGCTGATCGCGGCAGGCGGATTGTATACTCGGATGTGGGCCGACTACAATCGGGCGATCCAGTGGAAAATGGAAAGCGGCAAGGAGGGGAAATAAATGTTCGGAGCAAACTTTCAACGGAAATATGCCCTGACGGATCAGGGTGTACAGAACACCAAAAAGGGAACCTTCTGGACGGTAATCGTCAATCTGGTAGTCATGGGCGGGGTCAGCATTTTGTACCTTGTGATGTCCGGCCTGATGGAAACTTTGGCCGGCGGTGTCCTGCCTGCGGCTTTGCCGGTGCTGGCTGGCCTCGTGATATTTGCACTTCTCTCCTTTCTCACGCATCTCCAGCAGTACAAGGCCACCTACGGCCTGGTGTACGGTGAGGTCAAGGCCACCCGCCTGCGTCTGGCGGAGCGGCTTCGCAAGCTGCCGCTCGGCTTTTTCGGCAAGCGGGATCTGGCCGACCTGACGGAGACCCTGATGGGCGATGTCAACCGCATGGAGCATGTCTGGAGCCATGTGCTGGGCTACTTGTACGGCTCCTATATATCCACCGCCGTGATCGCGGTGTGCCTGCTCTGGTATGACTGGCGGCTGGCCCTTGCCTGCCTCTGGGGGGTGCCGGTGGCCTTCGGCCTGCTGTTTGGGAGCCGGAAGCTTACCGAGCGCCAGGCGGAGCGGACCAAGCGCGCCGCTGTGCGGGTCTCGGACGGGATGCAGGAGGCGCTGGAAAATGTGCGGGAGATCCGTGCCACCAATCAGGAGGAGCGTTACCTTGTCGGGCTGTACCGGAAGATCGACGAGCATGAACGGATCATGATCCGCGGCGAGCTGGTCACCGGCCTGTTTGTCAACGGGGCCAGCGTCATCATGCGGCTGGGTGTGGCCACCACGATCCTTGTGGGTGCGGGGCTGATTTTGTCGGGACAGATCGACTTCATGCTGCTGTTCCTGTTCCTGATGGTCATCACCCGGATCTATGCCCCCTTTGATCAGAGCCTTGCTTTGATCGCCGAGCTGTTTGTCTCCCAGGTGTCGGCAGACCGGATGAACGCGCTGTTCGACACGCCCATCGCCGAGGGGGCGGAAGCCTTTCATCCCAAGGGCCATGACATTGTCTTTGACCATGTGAATTTTGCCTATGATGAAAAGGCTGTCCTGCACGATGTCAGCTTTACCGCCAAGGAGGGCGAGATCACCGCGCTGGTCGGCCCCTCCGGCTCCGGCAAAAGCACCTGTGCCAGGCTGGCCGCCCGCCTGTGGGATGTCACCGGGGGCGCCATCCGGGTAGGCGGGGTAGATATCGCCACGGTGGACCCGGAGGTGCTGCTGACCGATTACTCCATGGTGTTTCAGGATGTGGTGCTGTTTGACGACACGGTGATGGAGAATATCCGCCTGGGCAGGCGAGGTGCCTCCGACGCGCAGGTAATGGCTGCGGCCAAGGCAGCCAACTGCGAGGAGTTTGTCAGCAAACTGCCCCAGGGCTACCAGACGCCCATCGGAGAAAACGGCGCCAAGCTCTCCGGCGGCGAGCGGCAGCGCATCTCCATCGCCCGGGCGCTGCTCAAGGACGCCCCCATCGTGCTGCTGGATGAGGCCACCGCCTCTCTGGATGTGGAAAATGAGACCAAGGTGCAGGGGGCGCTCTCCCGGCTGCTGGCAGGCAAAACGGTGCTGGTCATCGCCCATCGGATGCGCACCGTGGCCGGGGCGGATCACATCGTGGTGCTGAAGGACGGAAAGGTGGCGCAGCAAGGCTCTCCGCAGGAGCTGATGGCGGAGAGCGGCCTGTTCCGGCACATGGTGGAGCTCCAGAGTGAAAGCGCCCGGTGGCAGTTGGGATGATTGACTTATCCGCTTGAGGAGGTACCCAATGGAAATTGTTTTTATCGGGTTGGCCCTGTCTGTGTGCTGCTTTGGCATCTGGCGGTATCTCCTGTGGTAGCCCTCTAAAGAGGGCATTGAACTATTTTTCAATCACACCTTTTGCACTGCAAGCCCCTTATACGGGGCTATATCAAGCAATCTGTACACTATTCAAAACCATATTCCTTTACTTTAGGTTCCGGCTAACGCCGGAACCTATTCCATTTACTAAAGTAATTTTATTGACCCCCAGTTGAACTGGGGGATTTTATCATGCCTATTCGGCGCCATAAAAGCGGAACAGGCATGACCGAAATCATGCCTGTTCCAAGAAATTCACCTATTACTGTTTTACGACCACTATAATGTAAAAGAATTTTCTTCGCTAGATACTATTGAATTTGGGTTATGCAGCTTTGCAACTGCAAAAGCAAAAACCAGTAGCAACGGAAACACAGATAATAGTGCTTGTATAGCTGTTACGCTTGGGTCGGCACCTATTTGTTGCAGAAAGTAAGTTGACAATACCAACTGGCTATCTGTCTGCAAAAAGGTCATGGGTTGTTCAAGCATGTTCCAACTCTCAGCCACCGATAATAGGCTACCTGCCAGTATGTAGGGGGAAAGCATTGGGATATAAATCCGGAAAAAGCATTGCCGAGTAGAAGCTCCTTCACAGATTGCTGCTTCGAACAGGCTAGGATGAATTTGCTCACTGCCAAACCAGAAGATCAAAACAAGAAAAGGCTGGAAGGCAGACATGAGCACGACACCGCCCGCGTGGTGTAAAAGATGCATCCGATCCAATAAAAGATATTGTGGAAGTATGAGTGCTTGTTGCGGAAGAAACATCAACAAAAGGCAGAGATAGAGCACTTTTCGGGCAATATGCTGCGGAAGCATTTTCGAAAGTGCAAGGCCTGCGGGTATGTTGACCAACCACTGTAGCAGTAGATCTCCTACAGCAAGTATAATCGTATTTAGATAGGCAGCCCAAAATATCGTTTCAAGTTCCAGAGAACTTTCCAAAAGGGAAAGAACACCAGCTTTTACAAATGGGAGGAGCAAAGCTGCGCAAGGAAGTATGTACAGGAACACAAGCGACTTGAAGAGCGGGCATTGCCAGCGGGGATGTTTAATCATGACCGCCCACCTTCTTTCCTTTTCCAGACAGGTAATTTCCAAAAGGCCGAAAAGAATACGAGTAGAAGCAACGGGATAACAATGAGAAAGACCGACGCCGCCTCCAGTCTGGCAAAATTCATGTTACTGAAATTGTTTTGCAGGAAATGTTGTAAACTGTACAGTGATTCTGTAGGATGCGCCCCACCCAAAAGCAAGGCTTCGCGGAAACAGCGAAATGAATTGTATACAGCTAGGATGGCACAAATTCCCAAAGAAGGGGCTGTAAGAGGAAGGCGAATGGAAAAAACAATTCGCCAATAAGAGGCCCCTTCCAGTGCAGCTGCCTCCAAGTATTCTTCCGGAATTGAGCCCAACGCGACTATTAGAATCAGAAGCGAATATCCAAGCCCTTTCCAAAGAACGAGACAGCCAAAAACCATACCAGCCACTTGTCCCGTAGACCAATCTGCAGGTAAAAGGGAAAACAGACCATCGATCTGCGAAGTTCCGAACAACTGGGAAACAATTTCTACCACACAGACGGCTGGCAAAACGGCGGGTAAAAAGAAGAGAGCCGATGATCTACCACCGTGGATACGATGGCACAGTAATGCCAGAAGAAACGCGATACAAAGATTCAAAGGCAGGACAAATGCCCAAAGAATCAGAAGATTACGAATTGCCAGCAAGAAGGTATGATTCTGCAACAGTTCTATATAGTTTTCCATCCCCACGAAGGTATTCCCCATACCATGGTAAAAACTGCGGATGAACGCTATAACAAAAGGAAGCAGATAATTGACCATAAAGGCCAGAAGCATGGGTACTAGTAAAAGCCAGCCTATGATATGTCGTTGTCGGGACAGTGATCCACTTTTTACAAAGAAATTCATGGAATTCCTTTCATTCATCCAGATACATCTGCAGTCTGGGCGTCAGCGTGTTAATCAATTCATCCAGCGATGTGTCTCCGTAGAGATAGTCGTTCAAGGAGGATGTCAGTATATCATCTCCCGTTTCACTCTGCCCCAGCTCCAATGCACTGTACCAAATGGTATGAAAATGTGCGGATGTTATTTGGTCGCAAATAGACTGAATGCTCTGCACAGTGGTGTCTTGCAGATTACCGCCATAGGTTTTCTCACGAAAGGCAATGTCCTCTTCGGAGAGCTTTTCCTTGGAAGCATCGTAGACAAGAAACTGATGCTCATTTTCAAGCGAAGACTTTGTGCTGTCGCGGCGTACAGGCAGTTCTTCCGTGGTACAGGGATAAGCAGCGGCATCCTGGCATTCAGCGCTCATCAGATAATATAGCAGTTCTGCGCACTGCTCTGGATATTGTGTGCCTGCACTAGCCATTGCGTAGCTGGAAATTTCTGCAGTAATGCTGCCATTTTCGTTGGGAATTCCTTGAACAAACGGGGCGATGCCTTTGGTATCCAGGGGGTGCAAGGTTCCCAGCGCGATGTCTGACATTTCCAGAAGGCCAAAAGGTGTTCCCGCAGCTAACGCATCAATCTGCTGCGAGTCATAGTTGTTGAAAAAATCAAGCTGATGGGTGGTGTAATCCTTTTCAATGGTTAAAGCCTGACGGACAGCATCAGTATCTAACTGAATAGCGCCTTCCTGGTAGTCAATCAACGGTTGATCAAGTAGGTTTGTCAAGCTCAAGGAATATTCGACCTGTTTGCCGTTTTCCTTCAGGACACGGGACAATTCCTCAAAAAAAGCTGTTTGATTCGCTGAGGCTATATCCGGTTGAAATCCACTTTCTGTGATAACGTTCTCTGCTCCAACAAATAAAGGGACCGAAAAAGAAAGTGGCAAAATATATTGCTGGCCATCCAGTTGCCCGGTAGCAAGAACCGCGGAATAGTAGTTAGCAGGGTCAAATGAATTGGCATCTGCATAGTCGGAAAGATTCAAAAAGGAGTGATTCTTCATTGCTTTTTGAACGTCCGGGAACAAATTCTCATCCGTAAATCGCAAAGTCTGCATCAGAAAAATATCGGGTCCGCCACCTGTTATGATCTCAGTATTCAGCTGGTTGATCTCCGATTCTCGTGCAGCTTGATCGCTGGCACCACTTACAGGAGATACAAATTCCAGATGAATTTCCGGATGAGAATCCTCGAAGTCCTTTAATTTTTCGTAGATGGGAAAATGCGCTTCTTCATCAGTGTAAACGGCTTCCAGATACACGGACAGGGTGACAGTTTCGTTTTTCTGTGATGAGCTCATGGTGGGAGTGTTCGAACTCTTTGGATTTTCTGAGCTACTTGATGCTGTTGAAACGCACGAGGTACAGCTTATCAGAAGAACGATAGACGCCACAAGTAGAGCAGCAGCTTTTTTCATGCCATATCCTTTCGATTAACATTCCAGGTGAGTTAAGATATCTTGTAATTTAGTAGGAATACTTCACGCACAAAAAAGTACATAACATGCACGTTTTTATCATTATAGCATACGGTAATAGGTGCAACAAGCAAGCAGGAAGCAAATCGAGTAAATCTTTCAGCCATTACTCAAAAATTTACAATAGCTTACCAATCTTCCATCCGAAATAGTCGTTCTGATTAATAATGCCGCCTAAAAGGAATGTTTTCTCATTGCTCCATCTTGTGAGAAGATTCTGGAATGCCTGGTTGTGAACTACAATCGCAATGTGCTCAAATGCTAATGGATTGCAAGTGCAAGGGAGTTGGCATTTTTCCTCGTTTACCGGAATGAATTCAATGAGGGCGCAATCCTCTTGATCCAACCATAATAGCTGACGAAGCAGCGTCTGCAACGATTCATTTTCTTCTATGGAGAGAATTGTTTCCGGCACGTTCAACGCGTGAGCTATATTCTTAATCAGGTTACGTTTTGGAGTTCGATACCCTATCTCATATTGAGCGATACGATTTGCCCCACTCGCTCCCAGTCCAATCCGCTCACCTAACTCCCGTTGCGTCATGTGACGATGTTGACGGATTAGACGAATTTTAGTTCCAATTTTCATGATATAATTCTGCCTCCACCTTGTAGACACGTTCGAAGCGTTAACATACTATATTCGTCTGGTTTACATGAATCAAAACCACCCGTTGAACGGGTGGTTTGAACAGGCCCTATAAGGGCCTATC
>ERZ1090860.115-NODE-116-length-48976-cov-15.136915_pt1 | contig 48976 bp, 37 predicted proteins | sample MGYA00478483_ERZ1090860 | MGnify/ENA primary metagenome ERZ1090860 (study PRJEB33644, sample SAMEA5815741) | chicken gut metagenome | biome: Chicken; feature: Gastrointestinal Tract; material: Caecum | place: Ireland | collected 2019-01-01 | study: A study of the...
GCGCCGCCCTGCTGCAAAGCGGGCAGGGAAAGTTCCAGGGAGGGCAGCATGCCGGTGCCGAGATGTTCAATTTGCTGGGTGAGGTACCCCAGCTTAGTGTGAAAGGCATAGCGCAGCGTACGGTCCATAACGGTGTCCAGATTGTCCGCCTGCGCGAGCACATCGGGCAAACAGGCACCGGATGACGCCATTAAAAGCTGCACATGGTCAGTTCCATTGACCATAACGCTGGCGTTTTCCTCCCGTGTATAAAACAGCATTCGGCCTGCCGGCTCTGCAATGAATGCAGCCGTACACAGCTGGCGTTCCACAAGCGAGACCGCGGCCACTTCATCGAGTGTCTCCAATTCGACCGCCTGGAACGCCATCTCCGGCGCATGTGCCAGCGCATTCTGAACGCGTGTGCAGACGCGCGCCCGGTCCGAAGCAGACATACGCGCGGGAAACGGCAGGTCTGCCAAATTGCGCGCCAAACGCACACGCGAGGCAAAGACCACGTCGTTTTCTTCGCCCGGGGCCTCATACCACTTATGCATCGGTATTGCCTCCTCCCAAGCGGCGCAGACTTTCATGAAGCAGTGCCTGGCGGCTTTCCTGATTCTCCTCCGCAACCGCCTGGCGCAACGCCTCATCCATCACCGTAATCTGCGCCTGCTGCTGCGGCTGCGGCAGGTTTTCGCCCGGCATTTTGCCGCAGTGGATGTCGCCGCCATACATATGCTGAATGATCGGCTCCAGCCGCTCGTGGAAAACTTCATAGCACCGGGCACACCCGACCTGGCCCGTGCGCGCAATCTCGTCAAACGTCGCGCCACACTGCGGGCAACGTTCCTCGCCGGGCTGTGCCTCCTCCAAAAAGTCGCTGAACACGCTGCCAAAGCCGCGATTTAGCTGCGTAAACAGCGTGACATATCCCAACCGCTGCGCACAGGACGCACACAAAGCGCGTTCTGTCAGTCGGCCGTTGACGATTGTTTTGATGCGGGTTGTTGCCGGATGCACCCCACAAGATTGGCAAAGCATAGACAGAACCTCCCATCCGATTTGGTCGTGCTTGCGGAAGCCCGGCCGCAAAAACCTTTTCACACATTCTCCGCCTCCGCAATATACTGGACTGTAACAACAAACAAGGAGGCAATTCAATATGTGTAACAATGGTTTTGGCGGCTGCTCCTGGATCATCCTGATCATCATCCTCGTGCTCTGCTGTGGCTGCGGCAATGGCTGCGGTGGCAACAATGGCTGCAGCAATGACTGCGGCTGCAACAGCGGCTGTGGCTGCTAATCGCACAAAGAAGATAGCCCTTTCAAAAAAGGGGCTGCCGGACCCGTTGGGGCCCGGCGGCCCTTTTTTAATGCTCCAACGCAAGTGCCTCCGTCAATGCGCACGCAATCTGATCGGGGCAGGAAGTGGGCTTCATGCCGCAACGAATTCCCTTGCACCGTGCAATCACATCCTGCGCCTTCATGCCGGAAACCAGCGCGGCAATCCCCTTCAAGTTGCCGTCACACCCGCCGACTACGCGCACCCGGCGCACCGTGTCGCCATCAAGATCGACAATAATCTCGCGGGAACATGTCCCTTTTGTTTTGTAATGATACTCCATCTTTCAAATCTCCTTTTTTTAATTTTATTAGTCACCCGCAGCCTGCAACAGTGCCGCCAGCTCTTCATCGGTGGCCGTGCAGGTGCCGAGCGGGTGCGGAATTTTGGTATAAGCGCCGTGAAAATCGGTGCCGCCTGTGGTCAGCAATCCATAGCGCGCGGCCACTGCACGAAAGCGTTCCTCGTCGCCAGGCTTATTGCGGGGATGCGACACCTCCACGCCCTGGATCTGGTGCGCAGCGGCCAGCTCCTCCAACAGCGCGTAGCTGTCGTATTCACCCGGATGGGCAAGCACCGCAACGCCGCCTGCCTTCCGGATGGCACGCAGAACTTCACGCGTTTCCGGATAAGTCACTGGCTGATAAGCCAGGCCTTTGCGCCTGTCAAATAGTTTGTAAAATAATTCCCCAAAAATCTCGTGCGCGTAGCCCGCATCCATCAGGGCATGCAGAATATGCTGCTTAAACAGGCTTTGGCTGTCCTGTGCCCGACGCTGCACCATTTCCAGGGAAATCGGATACATCTGCGCGACCTTCTGCACCATTTGTAAAGCCGCCTGCTGCCGAGATTCCACGGTGTGGCGGCACAAAGGCTCCAGCCGCTCCGGGTGCGGGCAACAGTAGCACAAGATATGTGCCTTGCGCCCGGTTTTCGCATCACGGGTCGAAATTTCAATGCCAGGCACCACCCTTATGCCGTTTTGCCTGCCAGCTTGTACTGCGCGGGGAATGCCGGCAAAGGTGTCGTGGTCAGTCACCGCAACGGCGGAAAGCCCGCGGGCTTTCGCCATAAAAACCAGCTCCTCGGCTGTGACTGTTCCATCAGAACAGGTCGTATGGCAATGCAGATCTGCAGCCAATCAATCGTCTCCTTTCTCCAGGCCAGATAGTGGGGCGCATCAACTGCCTTCCCCGCCTATTCGCAGCGGACGATCAAACGTCACCGCAACAACCGCTCCGTCGTAAAATGGCGGGCTGTATTGCGCCACAAAAACAGATCCACAATCCAGATCACGCCCGCCAAAAGCAGATACCACCCCACGTTCAAGCGAAAAGCGCCGGAAAACTGCGCAATAAACAGAAAAATAAACGGCAGCGCTACATAACCGCAAATCTGCATGGACTCCCCCACGCTCGTGCCGTGTGCATTGAGCAGCACCATAAACAGCACCCCAAACACGATAAAGGCCGGCGCCACCAGCAGCACAATCACAATCCAGCTGGGATTCGCCAGGAAAAAAGTCACCCCCAGCATCACATCGCCAACGATCATGACCACCAGATAAATCACAAAGGAAGCCAACGTCGCCACAACAGAAAGGATCACACTGCCCACCGCTTTGGCTTTAAAAATTTCGCGTGTGGTCATGGGCGTCAGGAAGAGCGTCTCCAGGGTGCCATTCTGCCGCTCGCCAACAAAACTCGTCGCCGCGGTGACACAGGAAATCAGTAACGGCACCAGTAAAAACAGCATCGGCCCCAGACAGTCGGAAAAAATATAAAACATAGACTGTCGGTCATTCATATACTGCTGACCCTCGCCGAGCAGGCCGCGCATCTGCGTCATACTTTCCATGCTTTCCTCCGGCAAAATACTGGCCAGCACAATAAAGATGATTGGGATCACACCTGCCAACACCGTAGGCAGGAGAATCAGCAGTGCGCGCACCACGCCATTGCTCCAGATTTCTCGGAAATCCTTGCGGATCAGCCCCGTTTCACGCGGGTTGATCACCTTCGCGAAAATACGGGGCAAAGTCATGCGTCTGCCTCCTTTCCCAGCAAACGGACATAAGCGTCCTCTACGCTCGGCCGCAAAAGCCGCGCCTCATAAATGGCATGCCCTGCTTCCACCGCATCATGCAGCAGTCTTGGCATCTCCTCGACATCCCGCAGCGTCTTTTCCCAATAGCCCTTGCCTTTGTCCGTCCAACCGGGCAACGTATCCCCCACGGGCAGATGGAACCGCGCGCGCGGCGCACATCCGGCCATTTGGCACAGCGCGGGCAAATTCCCGTCCGCAAGCAGCTTTCCATCCCGCAGGATTCCAAAGCGCTTGCAGACGCGCTGGGCGACACGGGGCCGGTGCGTGCAGAGAAGCACCGTTATGCCTTCCTGCTTTGCCAAGCCCTGCAGCAGGGCGAGCACAGCATTCGTTCCTTCCGGATCCAGGCCGCTGTCTGGTTCATCCAGCAGCAGAACCTTCGGTCGGTGCAACAGAGCCCGCGCCAAAGAGAGTCGCTGCTGCATGCTCGTCGAATAGGTGCCCGCCAGCGCGTCGCGCGCCTCCCAGATGCCGAGGTCCTTCATCAATTCGATGCTTCTAGACAGCACATCGTCTCCGCTCATACCGGCGGCGCGGCCAAAGAAATGCAGGTTTTCCTGACCGGTCATACTCGCATACATTTTCGCCGATGGCAGCATAATACCGCACATCCGGTGCACGACTTCCGGTCGTTTCGAGGGCTCGACGCCCATGACCGAACATCTTCCCCTGCTCGGCCGAAAAAGCCCAGCCAGCAGCTTGACCACTGTGCGTTTGCCGCTGCCTTGTCTACCCAAAAGGCCATAGGTTTCTCCTTCGGCAATGTTGAACGCCAATCCCTCAAGGGCATTTGTTTTTCCATCATATGATTTTGTCAGATCCTGTGCTGTGATGGCGCTCACCTGTACACCTCATTTCTCTGCCCCGTTTTGCGATGAAGGCGCCGGCGGCCGTTGTTTCTCCTCGCGCTTTTTGTGCCTAAAACTTGCACGCGCTGCACAAGAATAGTCGGCCACTTTTCTCTTTCAATGCGGATACAGAGGCGGCGCTTTGACCGAAAACGAAAACATCTAGAAAGCATCTGAAAATATCTATTCATAAGATTATACCATTCCTGTGGCCGGTGAGCAAGCCTTGCGGTTGCTGCACCTTCATTAGCAAACTTTTTTAAAACGGTGGGCTGGCTGTATCGCTCCTGGCATGATTGCCCAATTTTCTCGGACAGCTGGAATGCCGGCTGCGTTTATCCCGGCAGTCCTTCCGCACGTCTGGTTGGCAAATAGGTATGCATTCAATCCAAAATATTACATTATGAATTTCCATCGTCTGTGTCGAAGCAGAACGTCAACGCCGCCTTGAGCGCCCGATCAAAATAATACCAGTCATGGTGTCCAGGCAGTTCCCGATACGTCAGTTCAAACGGCAAAGCCTGCATGGCTTTCTGAAAACGCCGGTGATTCTCCAAAAAGCTATCTTCTGTGCCACAGGCCAAAAAAAGCCGGGGCTTTTCCGGCGTCGTGGCAGCGCTGCGGGCCAGCGCCAGCAGGTCATTTTCCGGCGCCCAGTGAAATTCTGGCCCATAGGCTGCCGCCAGATCGTTCACCGCCTGCGTGCCCACCCTGGCCTGTACGATTTGCGGATGCTCTCGCACATTGCGCAGGGATTCATCCAAAAACAAGAAACAGGAAGAAAGTGCGCAGCAGGCAATGTATTGACCGGGCGCCGTGAGTGCACATTTCAGCGCGCCATAGCCGCCCATGGACCCGCCGATCACAAAGCTGTCCTCCCGCTGTGTGGAAATATGAAAATAGCGCGCACAAAGTTCCGGCAGCTCCTGCTGCACATACGTAAAGAATTTCTGGCCAAACTGCATGTCCGCATAGAAGCTGCGGCCGACTTCCGGCGTGATAAATAGCACGTCATACGCCTGCGCATAAAGTGGCAGGAGCGTATTTTCTGCCCAATCCCCATGGTTCCCACAAAGGCCGTGCAACAAATAGCAGACCCGGTAAGGCCGTCCTGCTGTCTCGTGGTCTGGTCCGACCACTGTCACACCGGTTTGCATTTCCAGCGCTTTTGAAAGCCAGCTTCCGCGCAAAATCATTGCGCTTTCCTCCCATCTGCCTAACTATAAAAGGCGTCTTTGGTGCTATTGTACTGCATTGCGCCGATTCTGTCCATGGAAAGGGACAAAAACAGCCTGCCTCCAGCGGTCAGGCCGGGGACAGGCTGTAATAAAGATTGGGTTTTATGCGGCAGGCTTGCTGCTGGAAGCAGAAGCTGCCTGGTCCTCTCGGCTGACGTAGTCGGGTTCTGCGCCGCCTGTGGTACCTCCCTGGTTTTCACTCAATACAGAAACACGCATCCTGCTGTTTGCGGCCAAAGTCGCCGTCTTGGGCTGCTGCGCCACGACCGGCTGGTAATCCACCTTGAAGGTCGGTGCGCCGCCATTCAAATGGTTCAGACCAGCATTGCGGATGATGGCCGGATAATTCACAAGCGCTGTATCCATGTCCACCTGGCCGTTGATGCCGGAGACTGTTCCGAAAGTGCTGTTCTGCCACAGCTTGGCGCCCGGGTAAGCGCGGCTTTCGTCCGTGCTCGGCATCGCATACCACACGTCATAGCCAGCGAGCTTTTGCATATCAAACATGTTTCTAGAATAGTCCTGGTTCATGTAATTCATTGCATAATAGCCATTTGCTTCGACGGTGCTGCAGAAAGCATCTGCCATTTCAGTGGCCAGATTCTTGTCAATCGTCACGCCCTTTGTTGCAGCATACCGAACTGTATCGTATTCCACATCGCAGGAAATCGGCATTTGCAGCTTATACGGCGCCACGGCATTCATGCAGTATTTTGCCTCTTCCGCAGCATCCTCCGGAGTCAGCGCATAGCTGAACCAATACACGCCAACCGGGATGCCCAGGCGGTTGCATTCGCTGATGTTGCGGGTGAACTGGGCGTCAATATTATTCTGTCCATAGCCTGCACGCAGCATCACGAAATCGACGCCCGCTGCCTTGACGGCATCCCAATCAATCACGCCTTGGTGATGAGAAACGTCAATACCATAGAAGCGGCTGCTGTTGGGCTTGGGGATCTGCCCAGGCGTTGGGCTGGGCTTAGAGCCCGTAATCGTGATCGTGCAGTGTTTGACCGGCTGCTGACCGGGCAGCGTTGTATAGATCGCGCTCGCCTCGCCAGGCTGGCCGATGGCGCGCACCTGGAAATAGTACACGTCGTTGCCGCGCTCGACAACCTTGCGGACGCTCTCTGTCTGCAAGACTTTCCCATTTCCAGCAACAATATTAGGCGCTAACCCACGCGGACCCATCACCTCAAAACGGAAAGCATAGGTCTTCCCCTGTTCCACGGTAAAATCCACCGTTGTATCAGACTTTATGTACGGCGCACCAACCTTGATTACACAGTGCCGGACCGGATTCTGTCCTGGCAGCGTGGTGTAAACGCCGGCTCCTTCGCCAACCTGACCAATGGCACGAACTTGGAAGTAATAGACATCGTGCCCATTTTCCACTTTTTTATTGACAGCTTCTGTCTGCAAAACCTTGCCGTTGCCTGTGGTAATGTTCGGCTGAAGCCCACGCGGGCCCACGATTTCAAAACGGAATTGATAAACCTGCGTCTGGGCCACTGTAAAATCGACGGTCGTATCAGATTTGACATATGGCTGACTGTCCGCGGCAAATGCCGGAATGGCACATATGCCGAACAGCATGGCCACTGTCAAAAGCAAACTAATACACTTTTTCTTCATGACACCCTTCCCCTTCTGATTTTTGACATCTGAAATTTTTGATTCCTTATTTGTTTGCTCGCTTATTTACATAATAGTTGACTGAATTTTGATTGTCAAGTCAACTTTCCCCAGTAAAATTAGATTTTAACTTCCTTTATTGTATGATAGATACATCCGAGTAAAAGTCAACAAAAGCATCATTCCTATAACACACGTTCTCATTTCCGCTCTATCTGCACCGAAGAAAATGCATCGAACCAACTCCCGAAAAATGAATAATAGGCAACAGGATCGCCAAGCGTTTTGAGCCTGCCACTTTCTTTATTATAAACGATATAAGGATGCAGTTTGTTTCCGTTTCGTTTTCTGTTTGCTATTTTCGAAAATTTCAGGTATAGTATGAAAGACGCCAATCGACAAATGAAGGAGTATGGATATGGAAAAAGCACCTTTTTATAAACGCATACACGATTTTGTATTCCGCATTTCGCGGTACATAGAAGTTTTGCTGGCCATCATAATCATGATTGTCATCATCTGCCTGATCGGGGGGATTGTCGTTCGTCTCTTCCAGACGCCACTACTGGATATGAACTTTACGGATTTTCTTTCCAATGCATTAGGGCTTGTGATTGGCATTGAGTTTGTCAAGCTGCTGTGCAAACACACCCCGGAAACCCTGATTGAAGTGCTGATGTTTGCTGTTGCCCGTCAGATGGTGGTTGAACATATGCCGATCTGGGAACTGCTGGCTGGCGCCGGGGTAATTGCAGCCCTGTTTGCAATCCGAAAGTTCCTGTTCCTAAAGCAACAGAACAACGCGCAGCTATCGGATAAATTTTGACCACACATAAACCATCGCCCTTCCCGGTTCCCGTTTTGGGATCAGGCAGGGCGATTCAAATTTTGCGCGCCTTTTCGATCGCATAATCGATTCGGCCACAGCCCGCAGGATGCGGTTTTGCCGTATTCAAAGAAATTTTGTGTGAAGGCTTGCAAAGAAAGCGAATTTGTGGTAAAATATTTTTCGTTTCGCAGGAGTAGTTCAGTGGTAGAACATTAGCTTCCCAAGCTAAGAATGCGGGTTCGATTCCCGTCTCCTGCTCCACAATATAGAATTGCGAAAAACCGCATGGGAAGCTATTTTATAGGCTTTTCTGTGCGGTTTTTGCTTTTGAAAATCCGCCCCTTCTGTGCAAAAGCAGGTCAAATCACTTATAAGATCCGAAAGGGACTGGTTAAAGGCTGGCACATTGCAACTCAGCTCCCCGCGAGGAAAGAGGCGGTCAAAAAATTCGTGCCGCAAATAATCCCCCGCTCGTAGGAGCGGCCAAGATCAAGGCATTTTGCAGTGCATCGGCGCTCTTTTAGATGGTGTTGCGCGATCTTCCCTGCAAAACGGCGAACTGCTCCGGTCAATATGCACGGCTGAAAAACTTGACGTCTTCGCAAAATTGGTAGTATACTATAGATGAATTTCAGATTTCTTCTCTTCTTTTTGCTCCTGGGCCGCAACCTGGGGGCTTTTTCATTGCCAAGACGAAAATTCCGGCTGGGAGAGGCTTTAAATAATATAATACAATAATACAGAAAGGAGAGGCCAAAAATGATTCTAATTGTCTGTGTCGACAATCATATGGGCATGCTTTTCAATCATCGCCGCCAAAGTCAAGACCGTGTGTTGCGCCAGCGGATTCTGGATAGAACGGCAGACAGCCGGTTATGGATGGACGCCTACTCGGCAAAACAGTTTGCAGATGCTGCGGCACCGCAAATTCAGGTGGCCGAAGACTTTTTACAAAAAGCACTGCCCGGTGAATTTTGCTTCGTCGAGGACCAAGCTGTGCGGCCTTTTGAAAGGCAAATCGAAAAAATTATTCTCTATAAGTGGAACCGGACATATCCGGCAGACCTGTATTTCGATGTGCCGCTCGCCAGCTGGAAACTGAAAAATGCGACGGATTTTCAAGGATCGTCGCATGACGCTATTACAGAGGAGGTTTATTGCCGATGAAAACTTCATCCCGTCGTTTCCGCATTGCCCTGTTTTCTCTCTTCACTGTCTTTGGATTGCTGGCTGGCTGCTCTGCGCCGGCTAGCAATCCCGCTGTTTCGTCCCCAACAAGCCGAGCGTCTGCTTCCAGCCTCGCGGCCTCTTCAGCCGCCAGCAGCAACGCCCCAGCCTCACAGGCGGACAGCAGCGCGGCACCGGCTTCCAAAGCATTTTCGCTTGCCGATGTGCCGTCCTATTCGGGAAAGCCCTATGTACCGGTCAACAACAATGCGCCGACATTCGCGGCCTCCGACTGTACGACAAAGTCCTTTGAGCGCTATAGCGACCTGGACAGTCTCGGGCGGTGCGGCGCCGCCTATGCCAACGTCGGCATCGACACCATGCCGACCGAGGATCGTGGCAGCATCGGCTCGATTAAGCCTTCCGGCTGGCACACCGTTAAATACGACAATGTGGATGGCAAATACCTTTATAACCGCTGCCATCTGATTGGCTACCAACTGACTGCGGAAAACGCAAATCCAAAAAATTTGATTACGGGAACGCGCTATCTGAACGTCGAAGGGATGCTTCCATTTGAAAATATGGTGGCCGACTACATTAAGGAAACAAAACACCATGTGCTCTATCGCGTAACGCCAATTTTTGAGGGAAACAATTTGGTGGCCACCGGCGTACATATGGAAGCATATTCCGTTGAGGACAAAGGAGAGGGCATTTCCTATAATGTCTTTGTGTATAATGTGCAGCCCGGTATCACAATCGATTACGCGACCGGCGACAGCAAGAGCGCCACGCATACCAGCAGCGGGGCGCCGGCTTCCCAGGCAGAGAGCGCGGGAGCCTTGTCGGCAGTCTCCAAATCCGAAGCATCCACCAACCAGGAGACTTCCGGAGAAACCTACATTCTCAATAAAAACACCAAAAAGTTTCACCGGCCTAGCTGCCCTGACGCCACAAAGATCAGCAAGAAGAACCAGGAAACTTACGCCGGAAGCCGCGATCAGTTGATCAGCCAGGGATATTCGCCCTGCAAAAAATGCAACCCGTAACGCGGCGGCCATACGGTTCCCGAGCGATCAAGCGGCGCCTCTTTGGCTGTGATATTGTTTTCGGCTCTAAAAGCGGGAGACGGTTTGGCTTTGTAGCGATTCAAAACCATGATGCCCGTTTCATCGCCGCGGGCATTCGTTTTCTCTGAAACGGTTGATAATTGGCTTTCACTGGATCTAAATATAAAGCAGAGGGCCAAGCATACTGCTGATAGTTGAAATGTGGCATTTGATCCATGAAATGTGCTATGTAACGATTCTTCGGTATCTCTTCAAATTCTATTATGCAACGTTTATGGATCCGCTTTCAAAAAGCAAGAATGGAAAACATCCAAAAAGCCCCTCAAGGGACCCAAACCAGATCGGTCAACATGTATTGCCGACTCATGGCAGGCCCCTTAAGGGGCTTTTCTGTATTATGCCCTTCTAGAAAGTTCCTAACTGTAAAAATCAGGCATTATTTTTCGCACTTTACCGAGAAGAGCTTGTAGGTGTTGTTGTTGAGACGGCAATATACGCCGACATCGCCGCCGGCCTTTGTCACTTTAATGCGGCAGTAATACCGTCCTTCTTTGTCAGGGTATGCCCCCTTTACGATGCTGGTCTGCAGCATGCTGCCGTTGGCAGTGTTGAAGGTAAAGCTTGCATTCGGGTCATCCGGCTTAACCCAGAAGACATATTCCTTGCCTTCCTTCATAGAGAAGCTGACCGTCGTGTCGCTTACCAGCGGCCGCCGTACTGTCTTCATGGCGAAAAGCTTCTGGCCGTTGACATACACGCCAGCCGTGTTATCCGGACCGTCCGGTGCACCGAGACCATAAAGCGTGTAGGTGCCCGTCTTGGTTGCCGGATCCCAAGCCTTGATCGTGCCTGTCGCAATAGCCTTGCCATTGCCGGTCGTGAGGTTAAAGGAATCCAGCGGCTTGTCGGACGTCATGGTGACGACAAACGTGCTCGACTGAGGAATCTCGATCAAATCGTCCGAATTAGGCGTGACTTCGCTGCCGTCCTGCAGGGTGACGACCGATTGCACGGACGGCTGTTCAGACGGTTGTTCTGGCGTGGAGTCATGGTCGGGCTTCGACGGCGAAGGGGGTGTCGGGTTACTGGTATCCTCAATGTCGCCCTTTGTATTCGCTGTGTCCGGATACACTTCGTCTCCGTCCTTGGTGCCGAGCATAACTTCGTCTAAAGATGCCTCAGTGTCTTTCTGATCTTTGAAGGTAATGGTGGCGAGGGTGTCCGGCTGCCTGTCATAGGAAATGGTCAGCTTCAGTTTGCCGTCAGCGGTGGTTTCCTGACGGAGCACTTCGCCGCCGTTCGCATCGATGGAACTGACGGTTGCGCCTTTGAGGTCGATGACTGCATCCACCACGCGGGTCTGTGCCTTCGGATTGCTCAGCTGGAGCTGCGCTTGGTTGCCATCGCGCACCATCGTTACCTTTTCAATATTGCGGTTCTTTTTGCTCAGTTCGTCCTGCGAAAGGAACGTGTTTTGATCAAAAACACCGCCCGTCATGCTGTCTGCTTTGTCAACGCGCAGCGCAGAGAGCGCGATGGGACCCACATCTGCGTTGGTGCCGCCCTCCAGGCGTGCGCCGGAGTTGACCGTCTCGCCGCCAATACCGATGAAGATGTCCATATTGGAGGGATCGGTGGAGCCGTGGTTCAAGTCGCTGCCGCCGTGGTCTGCATTTGTGATGATGAGCGTGTCATCGTCATGGCCGCTCTCTTTCAGTGCGTCCATGACAGCTTTGTAAAACGCGTTATACGTCTCGACTGTTTGACCGCCGCTCTGACGCTCATACAGGTGCTGCCAATAATTTGTGTTGTACCAGCCGCTGCTATGGCCAACACCGTCCATTTGATCGCTTTGCATATAGACGATCGCGGTGTCATTGAAGTCGTCGCTCTTGATGTAGTTGGCCACATCGTAGAAGCTTTGCCAGGAGGCGGGCTGCTTGCCGATCAGCTGGGCATCCGGCTCGATGATGCCGTTGACAATGTTATCCCATTCCGTGAAGCCAGCATTTTTGCGCGCCGGGAATTCCTTGGAAACGGCTTTGATGATGGATGGGTATGCGGCTGTCTCTTTGCCGAAGTCCGCCCAATAATACTGAGCAGAAAGCGAATTGTCTGTCTGATATGCCTTCGGCAGATTTCCCCATGGGAGGCCGTGCAGCATGGAGGTGTAATTCTGAGCAGAAATGGAGGGCTCTACGGAGTGTGCCGTGTAGCTGGTGGCGAACTGATTATTGATCAGATCCATCGCATAGGCATCTTTGTCCGCACGGTTTGCGATGATCTGTTTGACAGCCTCCGGATTATTGGAATCTCCCACCTTGTATTTCTTCGGAAGCTTTCCATCGTTTATCTTATCGTCATAATAGATTTCGTCCGGATTCCACACCTGGCCGCCGCCGTCCATGGTGAGGATGATCGCGTGCTTATAGGGGTAGATCGAAGCGCTGGCCGCGATGGCTTCCTTTTGGTCTGTGCTCTTGGCAAGCGCAACGTCGCCTGCGCCAACCACACCGTCGCCGTTGAGATCCAGATCGTTTTTCTCCAGGGTCAGCGTTTTTTCAGCAGCGGGCGGATTTTCAATTGTCACAGGCTGGTTATAGGCATCGTACGCCTTGAAGTTGGCGGTTTTGATGGTTGTCTTGGTGTTGGCTGGTGCGTCTTTCGTGCGCAGATCCAGTTTGACCAAACGTGTCGAGCCGAAATTGTTAAAATCAGCTGTGGAAAGGGCCGCTTTCGAGACAATGTGAAGCTTGCCCTGCTTGTCATCCGTCACGGTCACACCCGACATCACATGCTGGCTATCCTCGTAGGTGATGTACTTCGGGTCATACTCCAGATCATATTCGATCTTGGTGATACTGCCGGCCTTGTCGTTTCTCGCCTGTACGTTCAGGTTCCATTCGCCGCCTGCTGCGACTGCATCCGAACCAACCAAATCCAGGCTGATATTCTGGGGTTCCGGCTGTTTGATCGTCGCGCCTTTGAAGGCGTCCGTATGCAGCTGTTTAATCTGGTCCGCACTCAATGCCTGGCTGTACATACGGGCAAAGCTCATATCCACATTGGCGAAATACTCCGCACTGCCAGAGGCGCTACTGTCGGCGCCCAGCATCATATTTTTGGCGTTGCTGGAGGATGTCCAATCGATGCCTGCTTCTGGTGCGTCCACTTCTGCCATCAGCTGACCGTTGACATACAGCAATACCTTCGCACCATCCACAACGCCTACAATATGATACCACACACCGGGGGTCACAGTCGCAACCGGTTGCCGGTATGAACCGTCGACGTAGGCAAAGAAAGTCAGCTTCCCGCCAGAGATTCCCAAGCCGAGGCCACCGCTTTGCTGGTTTGAGAAAAAGTCGTGCTCGCCTGTAGCGGGAACCTCGTTAAACTTCACCATGGTTTCCATGGTGACGGTGTTTGTCACCTTGCTGTATGCCTTCTGGAACGAATACTGATAAGCGGACGATTTTCCATCAAAGTGTGCGATATTCTTATGCAGTTCCTCGCTTTCACTAATTGTCGGATTTCCAATCTTCTTACCGGTTCCAAACTGCATTTCCGACTTGTCTGTCGCGGTTCCATCCTGAAAATCGACACTGAAAACGTCTGGCTCAGGCACGCTGATCCGCGCCTGCACGGAACTGGCCGTCTGATTGCCCGCCGGTTGCGATCCGGCTGCATTTGCGTTGATCATACCGGATGACGTGATCATTGCCGCAATTAACAGAAAAACGATTAATTTGCGCCTCATAATTTCCTCCTGTTTGCTTTGTGTGACTTTTTCAACATTGTGTCTCACAAAATGGTAGATGCACCTGGGCCCAGGTTTTGTAATTGTTTACAGCAGCGTTGCAAAATTTACAGATACACGAGATGCACCACTTGCATTACCCGCTCTGCGATTCTATTTTCGCATAGAATCAGGGCTGGTACAATTCACTTCTACTTAAATCCTTGTAAAATGGCTTTTAAATACTGAACAAATTACAAGCTTTCATTGTATATTTTGTAGAGGAAAATACAATCATCCACCAAAAAATATCGAACAATCCTGTCTCTACCAAGAAATTGCAATCGAATCGACAAACACTCTTTGGCAATTTTAAGACATGAAAAACAGGACCGACGCTTGCAAATAGCGTCGATCCTGTCGTAGAAAGCAAAATAAGAGGATGCCCCCGCAATGCAGGAAACACAGAGAGCGCCAACGGTCCACCAGCTGTCGTACCAATCTGGTGCTCCATGCAGGTAGGGATTCTGCGTGGCTTGATCGCTCTAATAACTGAATCAGAAATTGTACATGCGCGGAGACAGCGCGAGCGCCTTGGCTTATTGGATGGTCATCAGCAGCTGGCCGCCCTTGACGGTGTCGCCCTCAGCTACCAGCACTTCCGCGATCGTGCCTTCCATCCTGGCCGTGACAGCGGTTTCCAGTTTCATGGCTTCGATGATCATCAGGGTCTGGTCCTTTTCCACATGGTCGCCAACCTTCACGTTGATCTTGCTGACCGCGCCGGGAATGGAAGCGCCAACCTGACTCTTGTCCTCAGGGTCTGCCATAGGAACTTTTACGATATTCTTTTGCGCCGCCTCGTCAGGAACCTGCACGTCACGGCGAATGCCGTTGAGTTCAAAGTTGACGGTGCGCATGCCTTCGCTGTCCACTTCGCCGAGGCCAAGATATTTGATAACCAGCGTCTTGCCATCCGCAATATTCACCTTGTTGGTTTCACCAACTGCCAAGCCATGGAAGAATACATGGCTGCCCAAGCGCATGATGTAGCCATATTCCTTGCGGGTCTTCACGTAGTTTTCCACTACCTTTGGATAGAGGCAGTAGCTGAGGACTGCACGCCAGGAGGGATTCGGGTCAAAGGACTGCATCTCCCGCTTTTTCTCCTCAAAGTCTACGGGCGGCAGCAGCTCTCCCGGCCGGCAGGTGATGGGCTTCTTGCCCTTTAGCACCACGCGCTGCAGATCTTTCGGGAAGCCGCCAGCGGGCTGCCCCATCATGCCGGAGAAGTAGCTGACCACGCTGTCCGGGAATGCGAGGGCTTCGCCCTTTTCGACAATATTTTCCGGGGTTAGATTGTTTTGCGTCATAAAGATCGCCAGATCCCCCACCATCTTCGAGGAGGGCGTCACCTTGATAATATCGCCCAGCAGTTCATTGGCTTTCCGGTAATTTTCTCTGACTTCCTGGAACCGGCTTTCAAGGCCCAGGGCTCTTACCTGTGGCTTCAGGTTGGTATACTGGCCGCCGGGAATTTCATAGCGGTAGATATCGGTGGAGGGGTACTTGACGCTGGACTCAAAGGAATCGTACCGTTTGCGGACATCCTCCCAATAGTCGGTCAGATATTGCAGTCGGTCAAGGTCCAACCCGGTATCGCGTTCTGTATGCTGCAAAGCCGCCACCACCGCATTCAAAGAGGGCTGACTGGTCAGGGAAGACATGGAGGAGATTGCGCAATCCACCACATCTACACCTGCCTGTGCCGCCATCAAATAAGTCGCCACCTGGTTGCCGGAGGTATTATGGGTATGCAGATGGACAGGAATGCCGATTTCCTGCTTCAGGGCCGAGACGAGTTTCTTGGCTGCATAGGGCTTGAGCACACCAGACATATCTTTGATACACAGCATGTGGGCACCGCGGTGTTCCAACTCCTTGGCCAGGTTCACATAGTATTGCAGCGTATACTTGTCCCGCTTTGGATCGAGAATATCGCCGGTGTAACAGATTGTGGCCTCACAGATCTTGTCCTGCTTCAGAACCTCGTCCATCGCCACCTCCATGCCGGGCAGCCAATTCAGAGAATCAAAAACGCGGAACACATCAATGCCGGAGCGGGCGGCTTCCTGGATGAACGCTCGAATGACGTTGTCCGGATAATTGGTGTAACCCACTGCGTTGGAACCGCGCAGAAGCATTTGCAGCAACAGGTTCGGGGCTTTTTGCCGAATAAGATCCAGCCGTTCCCAAGGAGATTCATGCAAAAAGCGGTAAGCCACGTCAAAAGTAGCGCCGCCCCAGCATTCCAGCGAGAAGGCATCCGCCAAAATCTCGCTGGTGCCCTCCATGCCCTTGACAATATCGCGGGTACGCACACGGGTGGCCAGCAGGGACTGGTGTGCATCGCGGCAAGTGGTGTCGCAGATCAGGAGCTTTTTCTGGCCGAGAACCCAGTCAGCCACTGCCTTGGGGCCCTTTGCATCCAAAAGCTGTTTAAGTCCATCCGGGCGATTTCCTGTCACAGGTGGGAAGCGAGGCGTATCATAAAGCTTATGCTCTCCGCGCTCCTTGACGACAATATTGCCTATGTATTTGAGCATCTTCGTAGCGCGGTCCTGACTTTCATTGAGTTGGAAGAGAGAAGGCGTCTCGTCGATGAATTTTGTGTGGCATTTACCGGCCCGGAAAGCTGGATTTTTCAGAATATTTGTGATAAAGGCGATATTGGTCTTGACGCCGCGCACATGGATTTCATTGATGGCCCGCGCCGCCTTGCGGCACACGCCGGGGAAGGTGTTGTCCCAAGCTGTAATTTTCACGAGCAGGGAATCATAATAGGGAGAAATCACAGCGCCCGTGTAGGCGTTGCCACCGTCGAGCCGGATGCCGAAACCGCCTGCGGAGCGATAGCCGGTAATCTTGCCTGTATCCGGAGCAAAATTGTTGGCCGGATCCTCTGTGGTAACGCGGCACTGGATCGCATAGCCGCTCAAATGGACGTCACTTTGCTTTTGGATGCCGATCAGCGGGTCACTCAGCGGCTTGCCCTCTGCAATCAAAATCTGCGAGCGGACCAAGTCGACGCCCGTCACCATCTCTGTAACCGTGTGTTCGACCTGGATGCGAGGATTCATTTCAATGAAGTAATGATGCCCTTCTTTGTCCACCAAAAATTCAAGGGTTCCAGCATTGACATAGCCAACATGTTTGGCAATTTTCACCGCATCTTCATAAAGCGATTCGCGAATGCGTTGATCGACCGAAAACGCCGGGGCAAATTCCACCACCTTCTGATAGCGGCGCTGCAAAGAACAATCCCGTTCAAAAAGATGCACTACGTTTCCATATTCGTCGCCCAGTACCTGCACCTCGATATGCTTTGGGTCCACCAAAAACTTTTCCATGAAAATGTCGTCGTTGCCGAATGCTTTTTGGGCCTCGGCTTTCACCAGATCAAAGTTGGTGCCCACTTCTTCAACGGAATTGCACCGGCGCATACCGCGCCCGCCGCCACCAGCCGCAGCCTTCAAAATGACGGGAAAGCCGAACTCCACAGCCAATTTCTGTGCCTCTTCCCGACTGGCAAGCGGTTTTGCAGTTCCTGGTGTAGTGGGCACATCGCATTCCAACGCAATCTTTTTGGCAGAAAGCTTGTCTCCCATTAGATCCAGAACCTTGGAACTTGGCCCGATAAACTGGATGCCAGCTTCTTCACAAGCCCGGGCGAAATCTCCGTTTTCCGACAGAAATCCATAGCCCGGATGGATGGCATCGGCGTGGTGTTTTTTTGCCAGATCAATGATGCGGGGAATGTCCAGATAAGCGCCCAGCGGGCTGAGGTTCTCCCCAATCAGATAAGATTCATCAGCAGCTGTACGAAATAGGCTGTAGGTGTCCTCGTTCGAATAAATCGCGATGGTTTGAAGGCCAAGGTCGTGGCAAGCGCGGAAAATACGCATTGCGATTTCGCCCCGGTTTGCAATCAGTACTTTTTTGAATTCCTTACGCATGTTTGGGATGCTCCTCTCTTTTCTTTTTTCCAGATCCAGGCCGATCTGAGCCTCTCAAGAAAATGCCGTTTCCAAAATTAGTATACCGCATCATCCGGAGTGTTTCAATGCTTTTTATACGCTTAACGCATTTTCTGAGATTTAAAACTGCATTTTTTAAGATTTTCAGAGAGAAGCCGCCGAATTTCTCCCCGGAATCGGGGAAAAATGCTGGTGATAGAAACGTGAATTGCAAATTTTTGTGGAATGATTGGCGTACACGAAGCACCCTGTTGGCTTATGAACATTCCAATTGACCCGTTTTATAGATGCATATCGACCAGGGGATCAAAACAGGAACTTTATAATTGGACACCATATCCGTAACCATCCGGACAGTTTAATTTATGTTTGGAATCACGTTCTAAACACCGCTTCCGTTTTATGCCTTCCGCAGAATCATGGCAGTATGAAGAAAGACTGCACGCCATGGATTCGGAACGCATTTCTTTTTGATACAGTTTATCTTGCAAGATGCATTCGATCACATTGCAAAAGGGCGTACATAAATTGGAAGCGCTGGATGCTGCAAAGGCTTTTCCACGGCGCGGGCTTAATGGGCTGTGCAAAATCTTTCCACACTTTCCACAGCGTTTTCCACTGTCTTAAGGCGACACGCCCGGACATTTCATGAATGGTAGAAAAACAGGCAGGATGCTGGTGGAAAAGGGACCGTATGCTTTGTGAAAATCCGGTTGAAAATTGCTGAAAAGCAGATAAAACCCCCGCACGCTTCTCCTGCAAAACGCAGGGGAAGGTGTGGGGGTTTTCTAAATTGTTCAGCAGCGATCAGGCATCTTGCAGGCTCGCAAACTGACTGTTATAAAGAGTAGCATAAAAGCCGCCTTTTGCAAGCAGCTCGTCATGTGTGCCCTGCTCGACGATATCACCGTTATTCATGACCAGGATCATGTCCGCATCCCGGATCGTGGACAGACGGTGTGCAATGATAAAGGACGTGCGGCCCTTCATCAGGTTATCCATTGCCTTCTGAATCAGCAACTCCGTGCGGGTATCGACGCTGGAGGTCGCCTCGTCCAGGATCAGAATCTGCGGGTCCGCGAGAATCGCACGCGCGATGGTCAGCAGCTGTTTCTGGCCCTGGCTGACGTTGCTGGCTTCTTCATTGAGAATCATATTGTAGCCGCCCGGCAGGGTGCGGACAAAGTGATCCACCTGGGCACTTTTAGCTGCTGCCCGGATCTCTTCATCCGTTGCATCCAGCCTGCCATATCGGATATTGTCCGCGATGGAAGCGTTATAAAGCCAGGTGTCCTGCAGCACCATGCCAAACAGGCTGCGCAGGTCGTTGCGCTTAAAGTCGCGGATGTCATACCCGTCAACCAGGATGGCGCCGTCATTGACATCGTAGAAACGCATCAGCAACTTGACGATGGTTGTCTTGCCGGCGCCGGTCGGGCCGACAATGGCGACCTTTTGGCCAGGTTGGACCTGTGCGCAAAAGTCATTGATGATGATCTTATCGGGCGTGTAGCCGAAATGCACATGCGCAAACTGTACGCTGCCCTGAATGTGCACATTGAGCTCCGTATCCGGGGCGTCGGTTGTGTTGACGGTGATGGGGTGCGCGCTTTCGGGCTTCTCTTCCGGCTCCTCCAGGAAATTGAAGACGCGCTCTGCAGCGGCTGCAGTTGCCTGGATGATATTGGAAATGTTTGCCACTTGCTGAATGGGCATCGTAAACTGGCGGACATACTGCGTGAATGCCTGGATGTCGCCGACGCTAATGCGGCCCTGAATGGCCATCCAGCCGCCCAGAATGCACAGCACCACAAAGCCAAGGTTGCCGACAAAGACCATCACCGGCTGCATCAGACCGGCGCAAAACTGGCTCTTCCAGCCGGACTTATAAAGGCTGTCATTGTATTGATCGAACTGCTCGCCGCTCTTTTTCTCACCATTGAAGGCTTTGACCACGATATGGCTGCCATACATCTCTTCAATGTGGCCGTTGACATGGCCGAGATAATCCTGCTGTTGGCGGAAATATTTCTGAGAATGCCGCACAACCAGTACGATAATCAGGGCGGAGATCGGGATGATGCACAGAGCGACCAGCGCCATGATCCAGTTGATGGAAAGCATCATCACGAGGATACCGATCAACTGCGTGATGGATGTGATGATCTGGGTAATGGACTGGTTGAGCGTCTGGGTGATGCTGTCGACATCGTTGGTCAGACGGGAAAGGACTTCGCCATTCGTCGTTGTGTCGTAATAGCTGAAGGGCAGATGTTGAATCTTCTCACTGATTTCCTTGCGCATCCGGTAAGTGACCTTCATCGTCACGCCCGTCATAATCCATCCCTGTGCATAGCTGAAGCCCGCGCTGATTAGGTAGATAGCCAGCAAAAACAGCAGGATCTGCGCCACGCGGCCGAAGTCGATGCCCTCGCCCGTACCGGAAATCTGGCGCATCAGGCCATTGAAAATCTCTGTGGTCGCCTGGCCGAGAATCTTCGGTCCAACGATCATGAAGATCGTGGAGGCGACGGCAAAAATTAGAACAAAGAGGACGCTGATTTTATATTTGCCAATATACTGTAGCAGTCTTTTGATGGTGCCTTTGAAGTCAGAAGGCTTTTCACCCGGCACCGGCACGCCCCGGCCGGCCATGGGGCCGTGCCGCCGCGGCATTGGGTTCCGTTGTGCGCTCATGCCAACTCCTCCTTTGTCAGCTGACTGGATGCAATTTCATAATAGGTGGGGCACGTCTTGAGCAGCTGCTGATGCGTGCCGCGGCCGACGATTTTGCCTTCGTCGAGTACAATGATCTGCTCCGCGTCCAGAATGGTGGACACGCGCTGGGCCACCAGCAGAACGGTCGCGTCGCCTGTCTGTGCTTTCAGCGCTTTGCGCAAAGCAGCGTCTGTTTTGAAGTCAAGTGCAGAAAAGCTGTCGTCAAAAATGAAGATTTCCGGCTCCTTCGCTAAAGCACGCGCAATGGAAAGGCGCTGCTTCTGCCCGCCGGAAACATTGCTGCCGCCCTGGGCGATCGGCGTCTGCATCCCCTCGGGTTTGGCATCGATAAATTCCGTGGCCTGGGCCACTTCGGCAGCGGTGCGGATTTCTGCATCAGTAGCATCTTCTTTGCCGTAGCGGAGGTTCGAGTCAATGGTGCCGGACAGCAGCACGCCCTTTTGCGGCACATAGCCGATACGCGCATGCAGGTCATACTGCTGCACCTCGCGCACATCGCGTCCATCAACCTTGACGCTTCCTTCTGTCACATCGTAGAAACGCGGAACCAGGTTAACAAGCGTACTCTTGCCGGAACCGGTCGAGCCGATAAAGGCCGTGGTCTGGCCCGGCTTTGCTGTAAAGCTGATATCGTGCAGCACGTCTTCCTCTGCGCCCTCATAGCGGAAGCTGACATGGTCGAATTCGACCCAGCCCTTCTTTTCCGGGACAAAGTCCTTGGGGTCCTTGGGGTCTTGAATGCACGGTTCTGTCTCCAAAACATCTGCGATACGGCCTGCCGAGACCGAAGCACGGGGCACCATAATAAAGATGACCGAAATGAACAAAAAGCTCATGATGACTTGCATCGCATATTGCATATAAGCCATCATGTCGCCGACCTGCATTTGGCTCTGCGCAATCTGGTGTGAGCCGATCCAGACGATCAGCAGGGAAACGCCGTTCATCACAAACATCATCACGGGCATCAGGACCGTCATGACGCGGTTGACGAAGCGCTGATTATCAGTCAAGTCGCGGTTTGACTGATCAAAGCGCTTTTCTTCAAAAGCCTGGTTGCTGAAAGCGCGCGTCACCATCAAGCCGGTCAGGTTTTCACGTGCGACCAGGTTCAACCGGTCAATCAGCTTCTGCATCTTCTTGAACTTCGGCATGGCAATGGAGAAAACGACGCCAATGACACAAAGCAGAACAATGACCGCCAGGGCAATAATCCAGGTCATGGACACGCTCTTGCGCACAGCCATCGTAATGCCACCGATTGCCATGATCGGCGCATAGCACAGCATGCGGATGCCCATCATGACAACCATTTGCACCTGGGTGATATCGTTGGTCGTCCGTGTAATCAGGGAAGCGGTGCTGAATTGGTCGAACTCGGCATTGGAAAAGCTCTCGACGCGGTGGAACAGGTCACGGCGCAGGTCGCGTGACAAGCCCGCGGAAATGCGTGCAGCCAGCAATGCCACACAGATCGCAGAAAGCGCGCTGACCAGCGTGATCAGAAGCATCCGCAGGCCCTCTTGCCAAATATAATGCGTCTCCAGGGCGTCCGTATCCACGCCCAGCTCTTTGTACATGGCCTTTACCAACACGGTACCACTTTGCAGCTTCATGGAGTCCTGCGTGCCCTGTGCCTTTTGGCGCGCGTCGTCAATCGTCTGTGCGGGCAGCTGTTGCAGCACGGGCGCCATCGCATACAATTTTGTAAGGTCAATGCCGCTCAAATCCGTTTCGCCGTTGGCATCCGTTGCCGCGGTTTCCTGGCCGGATTGTTTTTGCAGGCTTTGCAGGGTGTTGATGAATGTCCAGGTGACCTCGCCAAAGAGATTGCTCACAGCGGTCCGGTCTGCGTTGTCCTGCAAGACATAAATGTCTTCATCCGCACTCTTGGGATAATCCTCTTTGCGGGAGCCGTCCTGTACAAGCGTGTAGCTTTTCTGAATCTGCTGCTTTTGCGCATCTGTCATGAAAGTCTCAAAAAACGCCATTCCCTTGGCGCTGACTGCGTTCGGCGCAGCATCCTCAATGCCGCCCTGCTGGATGCCGACGTTCACGATGTCGCTCATATAATTGGGCAGCGATAGATCGCACATCGCCTGCAAAAAGAGCAGCAGCACAGCCAGGATGAACGGGCCGAGGAATGCCTTAAAATATTTCGCGATTCTATTCATCGGGTTTTCCCTTCCTGTACTCAGATTTTTTGGATGGTATCTGATCGAGTTCGCCTTCCATAGCTTCCGAAAGCTTCTCAACCAGGGTAATCAACCGTTCAAAGTTCTGCTCGCCCATCTGGGCGATCATGTGGCGCATCCGGCTACGCATGCCGCTGGTAATCTGGGCGTAACGCGCCTCTCCCTCTTCGGTCATGCGTACATAGACAACCCGCCGGTCCTCTTTATCCGGCAGGCGCTGAATGAAGCGTTTGTCATCGAGGGCCTTGAGCAGCTGGCTGACGCCTGAGCGGCTGATGCGCATGTGCTGTCCCAGATCGCTTGCGCGGATTCCGGTGTCTCCCTGCAGCCGCATAATATGATTGAGCATCAAAAATTCGCCTGTGGTCAGCCCAGTCAGTTCGGCATGTGACAGAGCGCTGGCATCTGTGCGCAAGCGGCACAGAGCGCTCATAAAGCGTCTGCCTTGTTCGCCTTCCATAGATTTCCCTCCTTTCGGATATAGTTTTATGAAATAAATAGTTTAGAAAGATAAATAATATGGGTTACTTCACTATTATAGAGTTCTTAAACAAAAAGTCAACCATTTACAGCCCTAAAATTGCGCCAGATTTGTTTTAAAATTTGTACAGATTTTTCATTTAGCGTTCTTGTTTTCACCGCCAGTACCGAGCCATACAAAATTCTGTACTTTTTCAGGTGCTTTTGTTATACTAAACGGGGGTGAATTCCATGCGGGAAATACTTCTGCGCGGCCAGCGGATTCGCTATCAACTGGAGCGCAAGGCAGTCAAATACATCAATCTGCGCGTACATACAGATGGCACCGTATGGGTGTCCGCAAACCGGCATGTACCGCTGGCACAGGTGGAGGCCGTGCTGCGGGAAAAGGAATCGTTTGTGTTAAATGCCCGTGCAAAAATGGCGCACCGAAACGCTCTGGCCCCGCCTCCGAAAGCATATATTCCGGGTGAGCAGTTCCGCATCTGTGGGGAGCTGTTTACATTGGAGCAAGGGACTGCGCCTGGTGTGCATGCGTCGCGGGGCGTATTGCGATGCGGTCCCGGCGACCTGCGCGCACAAGTGCAACAATGGATTGCTCAAACGTCCCAAGCCATATTTGCAAAAACAGCGCAAACGGCAACCGCCTTATTGGCGGAGGAACCGATTCCTGTCCCAGTGACCCTAAAAATGCGGCGCATGGTCTCGCGCTGGGGCAGCTGCAACCCTGGGCGCGGGATTGTGACGCTTTCTACGCGGCTACTGGAAACGCCCCTGCCTTGCATAGAGGCAGTGGTGCTGCATGAGTATGTTCATTTTCTACATCCGGACCATTCGGCACACTTTTATGCCATGCTGGAACGTTACATGCCGGATTATCGCGCCCGCATAGCGCCATTACGCGGCGATGCCTATCATATTTTTTATAATGAGTAGGAATGCTGTTTGGTTTTGACGGAAAATTTTCAATTTTCGGTTGACAATTATCTCGCGAACTGCTATAATAGAAAAGCTGTTTGAGCGATACACGACAGTTTCCATATGAATCATTAGCTCAGTCGGTAGAGCACCTGACTTTTAATCAGGGTGTCCGGGGTTCGAATCCCCGATGGTTCACCAAAAAATTCCGCATGGTTAAGCCGTTTTCACGGTTTGCCGATGCGGATTTTTTGTTTATCATAAAAAATTGACCACCTTACAAAGTGCCCCTGACCTACCGTAACGGGTAAGCCAGGGGCATTATCTTGTGGAATTAACTTGTGCGGCTCATGCCGTGTTCTTCTGTCCGCCTCGCGTTGTTTCAGCGGTCCGTCGTTCCCCCAAGATAACCCGTAATGCGGCGGATGTATTCAACTCGGACGCCTCCGTCAACCATGCCTATGCGCTTACATCTTGCTTTCATGCACCTCTCGGCTTTCCCCTGCTGCCTTTTGGGTGTATGGGACACAAAAATGCTCCCCCCATAAGAATAACAGTGTTTCCTTTCACTGTCTCTCATGGCGGGAGCATATCCTGTTTAACGGTGGATCTTTTGCGGGCTAAATGCTATCTTAATTAGTCGAGCTCCAGTTTGCCAGTATACAACTGATAATACGTTCCGTGCTCGGCAAGCAGCGAGTCGTGTGTGCCGCGCTCAATGATGCGGCCGTGATCCAACACCATGATGACATCGCTGTTGCGGATGGTCGAAAGGCGGTGGGCAATAACGAACACGGTTCTGCCCTTCATCAAATTGTCCATGCCCTTCTGCACAATCCCCTCTGTACGGGTATCAATACTGGAAGTCGCCTCATCCAGGATCAAAACAGGCGGGTCGGCGATGGCCGCGCGGGCGATTGCCAGCAGTTGCCGCTGGCCCTGAGACAACTCCTCGCCATCTCCAGTCAGCATGGTGTTATAGCCCTTCGGCAACATATTGATAAATTGATCCGCATGCGCCAGCTTCGCCGCCGCATGGACCTCCTCATCTGTCGCATCCAGTTTGCCATAACGAATGTTATCGTAGATCGTTCCGGTAAACAGGTGCGTGTCCTGCAAAACAATGCCCAGGGAGTGGCGCAAATCCGCTTTCCGGATATCCATGATGCTGATCCCGTCATACAGAATCTTTCCCTGCTGAATATCGTAGAAGCGATTGATTAGATTCGTAATGGTCGTCTTACCAGCGCCCGTAGAACCGACAAACGCCACCTTCTGGCCAGGCTCTGCATACAATGTAATATCGTGCAGGACCATGTGATCGTCTTCATAGCCGAAGCTCACGTCGTCAAACCGCACATCGCCTGTCAGTTCAGTATACATTTCGTTGCCCTGCTTGCGCGGATCCTTCCAAGCCCACATGCCGGTGCGTTCCTTGCTCTCGGTAAAGTTGCCGGCAGCGTCTTTTTTCACATTGACCAGCGTGACATAGCCTTCATCAGCTTCCGGCTTTTCGTCGAGCATGTTGAAAATGCGCTCAGCGCCTGCAAGTGCCAAGATGATGGAGTTGGACATCTGCGCCACCTGCATGAACGGCTGTGTGAAGCTCATGGTAAATTGCAGGTAAGCAGCCATGGTGCCCAGCGTAATGTTGCCAACGCCAGCGATAGAAAGCGCGCCGCCCAGCATCGCTGTCAGCACGAATTGCAGATTGCCGATATTGCCGATCACCGGACCCATGAAATTCGCAAAGGTATTCGCGTTTTTCATGCTTTCATACAGCTGTTCATTTACCGCGTCAAACCCTTGCTCAGCAACTTCTTCATGGTTAAAGACCTTAATCACGCGTTGACCGTTCATGTGTTCCTCGACGTAGCCTGTGACATCGGCCAGGGCGAGCTGCTGCCTGAAAAAGTTTTTGCCGCTGCGCTTGCCAATTGCGCTTGTAACCAAAACCAATACGACAACGACAGCGATCGCCAACAGCGTCAGCAGCGGACTGAGCACGAGCATGGCGATGAAGGTTGCCACAATTGTGATAAGAGCCATCAAAACCTGCGGCAATGCCTGAGAAATCATCTGCCGCAATGTATCGGTATCGTTCGTATAAAGGCTCATAATCGAACCATTGGTATGCTGATCAAAGTAGCGAATGGACAATTTCTGCATATGGTCAAACATTTCGTCGCGCAGGCGCTTGAGCACGCCCTGGCCGATCCGGACCATCATGCGCATGTAAATAAACGTTGCGACAACACCGCACAGGAAGATTGTTCCGAGCACCATCAAGGCCCGGTAAAATGCCTCCAAGCCTGCCACATTATCGGCATGCCCAATCAGCGGGGTAATGTAATCATCCAGCATAAACTTCAGGGAAAAAGAAAGGGAGACCATTGCCAGTGCACTAATGATAATGCAGATGAAAACAACGACTATTTCCTTTTTGGACGTCGAAACAATATATTTCATCAGCCGCCCTGCTGTTTGAAGTGTGTGCTTATTGCTCTTTTCTTTTGTCTTTTTCTCAGCCGGCAAGATCATCACTCCCCTTCACTTGAGAATAATAGACCTCTTGATAAATCTTGTTCGTCTTAAGCAGCTCCTCCGAAGTGCCGATACCGTTGATACGGCCATCATCCAGCACGATAATCATATCCGCATCCTCCACAGAGGAAATACGTTGGGCTATGATGATCTTCGTTGTGTTCGGAATCTCCTCCCGGAACGCCTTGCGGATCAGCGCGTCGGTCTTCGTATCCACGGCGCTCGTAGAATCGTCCAGGATCAGAATCTTTGGCTTTTTCAGCAATGCGCGGGCAATGCACAGACGTTGCTTCTGACCGCCAGAGACGTTGTTACCGCCCTGGTCGATCATCGTGTCATACCCATATGGGAATTCGCGGACAAAGCCATCTGCCTGTGCGAGCTTACAGACGCGCTCGACCTCTTCGTTGCTGGCATTTTCATCGCCCCAACGAATGTTGTCATAGATTGTTCCGGAGAACAGCACGTTTTTCTGCAGCACCATAGACACCTGATCGCGCAGGTCTTTCAGATTATAATTGCGCACATCGATGCCGCCGACCTGAACACTGCCTGCAGTTACGTCATAAAGACGCGGGATCAGCTGCACGAGGGTGGACTTTGCGCTGCCCGTACCACCGATGATACCGACAGTCTGGCCCGCTTCGATATGCAGGTTGATGTCCTTCAGTACCGGATTGCCCTCTTTTCCGCCATAGCTAAAGTCAACATGCACAAAGTCAATGGCCCCATTCGGAACCTCCTGAACCGCATCCGGCTTATCGGTCATCTCCGGGACCTCTGTGAGCACCTCTTTGATACGTTCGGTAGACGCCCCTGCGATCATATTCATTACAAATACAAAGGATACCACCATCAGGGCTATCAAAATCTGCAAAGCATACGACATGACGCTCGTCAGGTCGCCAGGTCCCATGCTGCCGTTCATGATGGATGTGCCGCCAATCAGAATGGCGAGCAAAACGACTGCATACATCACAAACTGCATGACCGGCGAGTTCAAAGCAACCAAACGTTCCGCTTTGGTGAACAGCTTAAAGACCAACTGCGAAATTTTCTGGAATTTTTCGTCCTCGTGCTCCGCGCGCACGTAAGCCTTTACAACGCGCGATGCATTGACATTTTCCTGCACCACATTGTTGAGCACATCATATTCGTCAAAAACTTTTATGAAGTGCTTATGGGCCAGCTTTGCGATAATAATCAATGCGCCGCCAAGGATCGGAATTGTGCACAGCAAAAGTATTGCGATCTGCCCGTTAATCGTGGCCGTCAGCAGTAACGCCAACACGATCATCACAGGCGCGCGCACCAGCAGACGGATGGTCATCATGTAAGCCAGTTGGATGTTGGTGATATCCGTGGTCATACGCGTTACAAGACTGGACGTCGAAAAATGATCGATATTTTTAAAGGAAAAGGTTTGCACCTTATAAAAAATATCGTGGCGCAGGTTCTTTGCATAGCCAGCACTGGCCACTGCTGCAAATTTACCAGACAAAGTGCCAAACAAAAGGGCAAGCAGAGCCAGTACAATTAAGATCAGGCCCCGCTGTATGATAAAATTCATATTGCCCTTCATGATGCCGGTGTCGATGATCTGCGCCATTTCAAATGGGATCAAAACCTGCATCAATACTTCCAGGACCACAAACAGAGGCGTCAGAAACGACTCTTTTTTGTATTCCCGGATTGACTTCATCAGTATTTTGTTCATAGAATCTTCATTACCCCCTTGGTTCTTTATGTCTGATTGCCCGCCTCTGGCGGAGAAAGGTTCCGGAGCATTTTCTGCAAAACACAGGTGCACTGGTGTAGTTCCGCATCGGAGATGCCCTGGCGCAGCCGCTTCTCCATCTGCTGGATATTCTCCAGGATCTTCGTCCGCAGCGCTTTGGCCTTTGGCGTTGGGACAATTTTTTTCAAACGGGCGTCTTCCGCCACGCTTTCCCGGCGGATGAAGCCGTTGCGCTCAAGCAGCTGCATCATGCTCGTCGCAGTCGACCTCCGAACTCGAAATTCCTCTTCCACGTCCCGCTGATACAGGTCGCGGCGTATGGATTCCATCAGGATAAACTGCAGCACATGCTTCTGCATAGCCGTCAGGCTCCTATCCTCCCCTGGCATAAAACTCTGCCGCTTGAGCTGATTCGACAGCCTGTGAATCATACGGCCGATGTGGGGTTCACCAGCCTCCTCGCACATTTGCATTTCCCCCCTTCTCCGCGCTTATCTGCGGCCCGACGAAAGCCACGGTTGGTGCATGTGGAAGCTATTAGTTAGCATTCTAACAGCTTGGCGTTTCTAGTATACGACGCTTCACTAAAATTGTCAACCACAAAAATATACATTTATATAGTAAAAAATATCAAACAAAAACTGGGTTGTTTTTGGCGAAATTTTTTCTTTTTACAAGGCAAAAATTTGGAAAGGCAATTGTATAAGTTCTTCCTAAATAACCAATTCTATGTATCGAATTCAGATAGGGATTTCCCATTTCAAATCGTCGCTTTTGCGTAGCAAGTCCTGTGTTTTTACGTCACGTATAAAAAGTCAATCGTTTTATGAAACTTTTTGCCGATTTTGCACGTATATTGATTGACAAAGAAAAATTTTCTGTCATAAAATAGAATTTAGGAGATTTCGCTTGCGCGCTGGACTTGTAAAAGATCATCAGATATTACGGGATTAGGAGGAAATTATGCAACCATTCCGCTGGAAACGCATTTTTGCCGTGCTGCTTTCCGCTGCACTTGTCAACGCTTCTCTGCTGCCATCCGCCGCAGCAGAGGATCTGGATTCGCCAACCGAAACTGTATCGGCCGCTGCCTCTTCGGAAGTATCCCAACCGTCTGCCTCGTCCACCCAGCCTGTCGAGGATGAAGTATCCTCATCCGAGCAGTCTGCCGCCTCGTCGGCCCCTTCCTCGACGGCGTCTTCCGCTCCGGTGGCCCCCGATTCACAACCGGATTCGGACGCGCCCTATGTCAAGTCCGACACCACAATCGATTTCACAGTTACGCAGGGGCAAACATACGCGTTCCGTTTTGAGGTAATTGGAACACACGCCAATCCAAACATTGCCGCAGGAAACGGGGCAGTTCTGCGAACCGAAGAAGTCAAAAAGGTTATCGAAAACGGCAACGACGTGTATTACTTTAGGGTTCGTGCCACAGGCAATGTGGGAGAGGCCAGTGCCGTCTATACCACACTGCCGGGTCAGAACCCGGTCAAACACTGCGTGATCCGCGTGAGCGCTCCGTATGTCAAGTCCGATACTACCATAGATTTCGCTGTCAAGCAAGGAAACACCTACGCTTTTCGATTCGACATCATCGGTCCACAGGGGTTACAGCCAAACATTACCACCGGCAATGGCCGCGTACTACAAACCGAGAACGTCCGCAAGACGGTTGAAAATGGACATGATGTATATTTCTTCACGGTACGCGCCATCGGCAAGGTGGGCGAAGCCAGTTCAGTTTATACCACGCTGCCTGGACAAGCGCCTGTCAAGCATTGTATGATTCGCGTGGCAAAACCGGACCCGCCCCCCGCTAAAGTTAAGCTGAATGTCCCCTATATCAGTCAGGTCGGCTTATTGCCGACTGGCTGTGAAATCATCAGTGCCATGATGCTGATGAAATATTGGGGCGTTTCGGTGAGCACCGATACATTTCTCTCCAAAACAAAACAGGGCAGTCTTTATATGAAGAACGGCCGCCTGACCGGACCAAGTCCAGATGAGGCTTTTGTCGGCAATCCACACTCCTCCAGCGGCTTTGGCTGCTTCCCGCCCGTTATTGTGGATGCACTGCGCAAGTTAATGCCCAGCCAATTCAAGGTTACCAACACGACGGGCACCGCGCTGGACACGCTGGCAAAGACGTATCTGCCCAAAGGGCAGCCTGTCCTGATTTGGGCGACCATGAATATGACCGCGCCTTATAACGGCCGTTCCTGGGTCGTTGCGTCCACGGGGAAAACGTTCACCTGGCCCGCCCGCGAGCATTGCTTGGTCCTGGTTGGCTATGACGCGAACGGCTACTGGCTCAATGATCCCTACCAAGGCAACGGCGTCGTGTATTGGAGCAAGAGCACCGTGGACCTGCGCTATCGCCAACTCGGCCAGCGCAGCGTGGTGGTCACCAAATAAATACGATTCGACCGCAAAAACCGCCTCCGGCTATTCAAAACCGGGGGCGGCTTTTTCGTCTTATCGAATTTGGCAAGGAGCAGCTGTTTCGCTGCCGCTGTCTGCATTTACTTTTGCGGTCTATGTGTGAACAGCGCATCGCCTGCAATCGTACCTGTAAAATGTCTATGGCTATACTGAAACAGCCGGCAACGTGCGGTTCAGGCCGGCAGGCGCTTCCCAAAGTCTGCATTCGTCCAGAAAATGGCAGCTGCAGGCCGCAAAAAGCGGGACGGGCTGCTGAGATGCGGCCCGTCCGCTCTTTCAAGCGCTACAATAGCGCCATCATGTATTTTGCAATTCCATCGTTTCGCCAAAATCCTGAATCATGTCCGAAGACGGCAACAGATCCTTACAGTCCAGATACACCCGCCTGTTGGTAATGCGATGCGTCAAGACAATACGGGTTTTGTTTTGTGACTGTGCCACGCCGGTCACCTTGAATTTTCCAGTGCAATCAACCGGATCCTGCACAACACCGTCTTGGATGGGCAGATGCAGGCGTACCATTTCGCCATACCCGATATCCCCGACAGCCTCGATCGAATTGCCTGTGTATGTAACGGTTACCGCCGGATGGGAAACAGTTGTAACTTCTGACATTTGTGCTTCTCCCTCTCCCAAGAAGGCAGCCGTCACACTGGAAGCTCGGGATTCCAATCCGAAGCATGCCACAACAGCTGTCCATCCTACCACTGCGACGGCCAAAACAGCCGCTAGAATCACCTTTCCTTTTTTCATGATGCGCGCTCCTCTCCCACACATTGCGTTTATAGAATGTTCGAATTCTTTGGGATGCATCATCTCGTGTTTCTCGCAAGTTTTAGACTTTGGTAATTATCAATTTATGCATCTAGTATATGCCTATTCAACACTTATGTCAATGAATTATTGAAAATTTTTAGAAAATTCGCCCATTCAAATAGTCTGGACAGAAAATGCTTTTTATAAAATTCATTTGCGCAAGAAACGATTTTACTTTATAATGATGGCATTGCAAAGGAGGAAGGCGCGATGAAGCTGGGGATCATAACGGATATTCACAACAATGTGATCGCCTTGCAGGCAGTTCTGGGCCGCTTGCAAGCGGCTGGCTGCGAACAAATTGTCTGCTGTGGAGACATCGTCGGCATCGGTCCGTTTCCTGAAGAGACTGTCCAATGCATGATGCGGATTCCCCATCTGGTTGCCGTGCGCGGAAATCACGAGCGGTATCTGCTGGAAGGCATGTCAGACTGTGTGCCGAACGAAGAAGGCATGGGGTATGAGGAAATGCAACAGCACCGCTGGGAACTCCGCCAGCTCTCGGCAGCGTCCATGCGCTTTTTGGAAAAACTCCCCTACAATGCCTGCTTGACGGTGGAAGGCAGGCGTATCATGGTGCTTCATTATGCAATGGATGCCCGGCACCGCTATATCAACTGCGTCCCTCGCCCGGACGCGAGCACACTGCCCCGTATATTTTCCGAAATTCACAAAGACGTTGTGCTGTATGGCCATGATCATACCCGCTGTATTTGCCAAGCGCAGGGGACGCTGTACGCCAACTGTGGATCGCTCGGCTGCCCGGCGCCAGATCACAACATCGCACGCGCCGGCATCATGGAGCTTACAGACGGGAAGCTTTCCTTTACCCCGCTCGAGGTTCCATATCCAGTGGAAGAGGTTCTCGCGGCAATCGACCGGCTACAGTATCCGACGGCCGATGAAATTAAACGCATATTCTTTGGTGTCCAATAAAATAGTCCCTAGAAATGTGAAAAGGCTACCCGGAAAAATCCAGGTAGCCTTTTCACATATTTAGCAAAAGGAAGATGTTGTCAGAATTAAAGTTCGCAGACCTTATCCGGGTTCAGGAGGTTCTTCGGATCAAATGCCTGCTTGATCTTGCGCATGAGTTCCATGGAAACCGGCGGCAGGGACTCATTGAGGTACTGCTTCTTTGCAAAGCCGATACCATGTTCGCCGGAAACCTGGCCGCGCAGTTCACGACCCTTTGCATACAGTTTATCCATGACCTCGTTGAGCTTCTTCTTCCAGTCATCCTCGGACAGCTCATCGCGCAGAATATAAATGTGCAGGTTGCCGTCGCCCGCGTGGCCGAAGCTCTTTAGGCGGATGTTATACTCCTTGGCCAGCTCGTGGCTGTATTCCACCAAGTCGTTGATATGGCTGCGCGGCACAACGATATCGACCTCGTCCATCTCGGAGGTAGAAGCCTTAATTGCCTCCAGCAGCGCGCCACGCGTCTTCCAAATGGTTTCGTCGCGGTCCTCTGTGTCGGAGATCAGCACGTCCAGCGCGCCCTGCTCCAGGCACAGCTTTGCGGTGCTGTCATACTCCTGCTCGACTTCTTCCGTAGTGTTGCCGTCGAACTTCAACAGCAGGTATGCATTGCCCTGATGATCCGGGAACTGCTTGCCCAGATACTCCTCAGCATCACTAATAACTTCGCTTTCCATGAACTCGATTGCCGTCGGTGCTGCATTGGACTTAACAATCAGCGGCACCGTATCGATGGCCTTTTTCAGAGTCGGGAACGGAATCAGCAGGCTGATGGTCTTTTTCGGCAGCGGCAGCAGACGGAGAATTGCCTTCGTCACAATACCCAATGTGCCTTCGGAACCGATTATCAGATCCTTCAGATCATAGCCTGAGCTGTTCTTCACGACCTTGCCGCCGAGTTCCATAACCGTGCCGTCGGGCAAAACAACTTCCAAGCCGCGGACAAAGTCGCGGGTCACGCCGTATTTCACAGCGCGCATACCGCCTGCGTTGGTGGAAATGTTGCCGCCGATCGTTGCGGACTTCTCGCCCGGATCCGGAGGATAGAAGAAGCCTTTCTCCTCCACATACGGCGCGATTTCCATCAGCAGAACACCGGGCTCCAAGGTCAGGGTCAGGTTTTCCTCATCCAGCTCGAGGAAGTGGTTCATCAGCGTGGTGTCGATCATGATGCCCTTCTCGCGGGGTACACAAGCACCCACCAGGCCAGTGCCGGCGCCACGGGGAGTCACAACGATGTTATTTTCATACGCGTACTTCATAATCTTAGAAACTTCTTCGGTCGAAGTCACGCGCACCACGACATCCGGATAAATGCTATCACCGGAAAGCTCATCGTGGCTGTATTCTTCCTGCATGTTCTCGGGCGTAATCACGCGGTCCTTATCCGGAACGACGCTGCGGATGAACGCAAGGTCTTCCGGACCGAATTTTTTATAATTTGCCATAATGCATCGCTCGCTTTCTTTCTCTGCTTATGCGCTAATTGCGTCTTTCCCATTCTTCTCGATCTTTTCGATCAGCTGCGGGACGATGTCATACAGATCGCCCACCAGGCCATAGTTAGCCACACCAAAGATCGGCGCCTTGGGATCCTTATTGATAGACACAATCAAATCCGAATGATCCATACCTGCAACGAACTGAATTGCACCATGCACACCGCAGGTAATGATCAGCTTCGGGCGAACGGTACGGCCGCTCAGGCCGATCTGCTGCTTTGCGTCCATCCAGCCGCATTCAACCAGCGGACGGGTGGAAGCGAGCTGGCCGCCGAGCAGGTCAGCCAGCTTCTGCAGCATGGCCAGGTCATCCTGCTTCTTCACGCCGCGGCCGGCCACAACCAGCACATCGGCTGTCTCGATGGTTTTCTCTGCCTTTTTAGCCACAACATCGATGACCGTTTCGCGGCAGGTCAACGGCTTGTCGCAAGTGCAAGCGACAATCTCGCCGCTCTCCTCTGCATTGCGCTCCGGTGCATTCATGACCTTATAACGCACAGTCGCCATCTGCGGACGATTGTTCGGGGTGACGATTTGGGCCATGATGTTGCCGCCGAATGCCGGACGGATCTGCACCAGGTCGGTGCTTTCCTTCATCTTCAGCACGGTGGTATCAGCGGTCAGGCCGGTATGCATACGGGCAGCCACACGCGGCGCCAGCTGACGGCCAACTGTTGTTGCGCCGACCAGAATGGCGGTGGGCTTTATTTTGTTGATGAAATCGACAAACGCAGTGGTGTATGCCTCAATGCGGAAGCGGGCCAACTCGGGATTGTCATAGACAAACACCTTGTCAACGCCATAATGCAGCAGCTCGTGCGCCTTGCCGCCGATGTCGCTACCCAAAAACAGCGCATAGACCGGATGATGAATGGTCGCGGCGAGCTCACGCGCCTTGCCAATCAGTTCATATGTAACCGGATGAATGTTGCCGTCCACATGGTCTACATACACGCAGATGCCATTCCATTGGGACTTATCCACTGTTGGCTTCTTAGCATCCTCAACGAATTCGGCAGCCCCCTCCGGGCCCTTGCGCACGCACATTTTGCACATCTTGCAGGCGGCATTGATTTCGACCTTACCGTCTTTAATTTCCAGTGCGTTAAAAGGACAAATCTTAATAAAAGCTTCCGGATCCGGAATTTTATCCTGATGAATTACAATTTTTGCCATGATTGCTGTTCCCCCTCAATTTTAAGAAATGAATTTGAGTTCTGCCAGCTTGTCATACAGCTTCGTGGCCAACTGCTCGGCAGGATCGGTCCAAATCTCCTGGTGGACATCGTGCTCAGGCGGGAAGATGCGCTCAACCTGCGTCGGAGAGCCGTTGAGGCCATAATGCTTCTCGTCCTTATCCGTCATCTCGTTGAGAGAGAGGCTCGGAATCTCGCGGTCCGCGGTGTCCATTTTCTTAACATAGGAGGGCAGGCGCGGCATATAAATGTCTTTTTCGACCGTCAGCAGGCAGGGGAACTGAACCTTGGAGATCTCGATCTCAGTGCCCATGTCCATCTCGACCTCAATGCTGTCGTCATCGCATTTCACGATGCGGCGCACATTGGAGACGCTGGGAATGTCCATCCACTCGGAAATTTCGGGGCCGACCTGAGCGGTATCACCGTCGGTCGTCTGCTTGCCACAGACAATCAGGTCGAAGTTGCCGATGCTGCGGATGCCCTGCGACAGCGTATAGCTGGTCGCCAGCACATCTGCGCCGCCAAAACGGCGGTCAGAGACGAGGTAGCCTTTGTCAGCGCCCATTGCGAACGCCTCGCGGATGACGCTCATTGCCTGCGGCGGGCCCATGGAGATGACGGTAATGGTGCCGCCCTTCTCCTCACGCAGACGCAGCGCTGTCTCCAGTGCATACAGATCATAGGGGTTCATTTTTGAATCGGCACCGTTGCGCTTGAGCACGCCGGTGACGGGATCGACTTCCACTTTGCTGGAAGCCGGCACTTGTTTGATGCAAACCAAGATGTCCATGCTATGTATACTCCTTCCAAATTTTTCGACGTAATTGGAGGGCTTCTCCGTGCAATGCCCATGCCCTTCTGTTGAAACCCTTCGTCCCTCAGGACACAGGCACAACCAGCATGCCGCCTTCATATACGGCTTCCTGACGGATGTGTTCTGGCCCAATGGGTACTACCAATCCGGATTCCACTTAAAAATTGTACAAGTTTTTCGCGAAAATGTCTAGACTTTTTTTAAAAAAAATTTAAGCGTTTTCACTAAATAGCATTGCTGGATTTCAATATCGCTTAGATAATTTGCTTGTTTTTATAAATATCGTCCCTTAATATCCATTTTACTGCCATTTATGATATAATTTGCATTTTAAATTTATGTGATTCTATTTTTGTTCGTTATATCATCTTCATCCACTATTTTAGCAAAAGCTCAGCAAATATTATTGGTTATTTTTTGTATATGCCCTCCTATTTTTCAAATTTCGTTTTTGTGAAGCGCAAATTTTTGTTTTAAATCTATCAAAAATTAGAAATTTGAGATTTGCCGTTTTTAAGCTCTTAATTGGCACTACCAATCAGGTCGCTTTCTGCTGGTCCCAAATGGCAATCTATATAAATCATCTAAATTTCTCCGCTTTATCTATTGAATTCGACGGTGCATTTCCTGGTTTTTCTGACTTGTTCGGTTCTTTGCCCGCGCTCGTTAAAACCAAAACGACTTCCAAGTGGTACGACCTTCTCCTTGATTTCGACAGACAACCCGTCAAGGCTCCTCTCGTATTCCAGCACTGCGACAAAATCCGGCCATTCTTTTGCAAAGCGACCGGCGTTTGAAACCGGATTCATTTGCATTTTGAATGATATTGACAGCCTCTTCCAGCCATGCTATAGTACGTGCAGAAAAGTCCCATTCAGATCTTTTGTATGCACGACTGTATGCACGATGCAACAAATGCAGAGAAATGAAGACGACATACCGGCGGGTATGCCCTATTTTATCGGCGAAAGAGGGAGGCAAACCCTATGGAATACGAAGGCGTCGTTTACCGGCCGCCAAGTGAGGCCAACAGCCTGATCCTCCAAGCAACCATCGGATGCGCACGAAACACCTGCCGGTTTTGCAACATGTACAAAGGCAGGCGTTTTCGCGCCAAGGCGGCCGGCCAGATCATCTCGGAGCTGCAGCAGATGCGCGCGCTTTGCCGTTTTCCGGTGCGCCGGATTTTTCTGGCAGATGGCGATGCGCTCATTTTAAAAACAGATACCCTCCGGTCTGTGCTCCTGGCGATCCGCCGGATTTTCCCGGAATCAGAGCGCGTCTCCACCTATGGCGCGCCCCAGGACATTCTGGGCAAAACGCCCGACGAATTGAAAATGCTGCGATCCCTCGGCCTGACGCTGGTTTATACGGGGATTGAATCGGGCAGTGACGCCGTATTAAAGGCCATCGACAAACGCGTAACGGCCGCCGAAATGATCGAGTCTGGCCTGCGTCTGAAAGAATGCGGTATTCAGCAGTCGGTCACTTTTATTTCTGGTCTCGGCGGTGCACCCCTGATGAAGGAACACGCAATTGAATCCGCCCGCGTCCTCTCGGCCATCAAACCGGCGTATGCCTCTTGCCTGACGCTGCTGGTAGAACCCGAGGCGCCATTGTACGGCGATGTGGCAGCAGGCAGATTTCAGTTGCTTCCACCGGAAAAAATCGTCGACGAGATGGAACTGTTCCTATCACATGTGGACAGTGAAGGCACGGTATTCCGTTCCAACCATGCATCCAACTACATCGCCTTGGCCGGCAATTTCAACCGGGATATTCCCCGGATGCTCGCGCAACTGGAAACCGCCAAAAAGCGCTGCGCATTTAAGCCGGAGGACTGGCGTGCGCTGTAAACCCAGAAGATGGCCCTCTCCTGCGCACGCACTTGACGGCCGTCTATGTGATTTCCAATTTCAGAAAAACGGCGCTTTGAGCAGCCAAAGGAGCTGCGCAAGAGCGCCGTTTTATAATTGAATTGCTAGAATGCATCATTTTCTATCCCACAACCCTGTAAGCAGGGACACCCGGGCAAAACCAGCGTGTCACATTATGAAATCTGAAACGACCAATTCCACGCCAAAAGGCATAGGAACTGCGTGCTAAATTTTCAAACTCGTCTGAATGGGTGCCTGTTTCATGCGGAAAGCTTGACTTGTTTATTTTTAGACGCTGGGCGGCAAAGGCAATTCAAAGGGCGCGGATCATTCGGCTCTTCGAAAGGCAAGCCGACACAGCACACCGCTTCCAGCGTATTTATCCGTGGGATTGGGCTTTTCGGCAATCCTCGCACAAGCCTGTCAGCACACTCGTTTTGCATTCCAGGGCAAAGCCGTGCTGCTTTAACAGATGCGCTCGGATCTCCTCCATAAATGGACATTCCAGGTGAATGATTTTCCCGCAGCGGCTGCACTGCATATGCAGATGATGGCAACAATCCGCATCCGGCTCCACGTACTGATACACGCAGCTGTCCTCGCCCGCGGTTTTGTATTTGATCAGGGCGCCGCTCGCTGTCAGCTTTTCCAAATTGCGGTACACGGTTGTGAGGTTCACCGCAATTTGCTGCGCCCGCATCGCTTCATAAATCTCAGACGCACAAATACCCTGCTCTTTGTGGGCTTTCAAATATTCCATTAGGCAGGCTTTGAAACTTGTGCGGTATTCCTTTGGCATAGATTCCCTCCAGGCCCATAAAAATCATTCGTCCACCATTGTCTCTCAATTTCATTGTATGCATGTACCAAGGGCCTGTCAAGAACCTTTGCAAATAAGTTGCATTTTTAGTTGGCGCATGCCCCCGCGCTGCGTACGCAAACGCGGGAGGCTCTATGTTGCTTTCCCTCATGAAAGAGCAGATGCCCATACAGGCTGTTGCAGAAGCGCGCTTGCCATTTTTCGGATTGTGCCGTAAAATGGCATGGTAAATTGGACGCAGCAATCGCGTCCGCACAAAATGGTGATATTTCCGATATACCCAGAACAAAAAGCAAAGCCGTAAGCAGGCGCCATCCTCTTATAAAAATCCATCCGAAAGCAGGAGATCATATGAAACTGGTTATACAAAGAGTTCAAAACAGCAGTGTCAGCATTGACGGCAAGGTGCACGGAAAAATTGACCGGGGCTTTTTGGTTCTCGTCGGATTCTGCCCAGAGGACACGGCAGAAAGTCTTCCGAAATTGGTGGACAAGCTGATCCATCTGCGGGTATTTGAAGATGAGGAAGGAAAAATGAACTTGTCCTTGCTGGATGTGGGCGGCAGCGTCCTGTCCGTCTCGCAATTTACCTTATATGCTGACTGCCGCAAGGGACGGCGCCCCAGTTTCACCGGCGCGGCGCGGCCTGAGATCGCCAAACCCCTTTATATGCAATTCAACGAAGCCCTGCGGGCGCAGGGGGTGCCCGTCGAAACCGGCGTCTTTGGCGCCGACATGCAAGTCTCGCTGGTTAACGACGGCCCGGTGACCATTTTGCTGGACAGCGCGGATTTATAATGTTACTCCGGCTTTTTGGGCTCAATCGTGCGTATGACAGCAGCCGGGACACCGCCGACAATGGTATTGGCGGGCACATCTTTGGTCACGACTGCGCCGGCCGCCACAATCGCCCCATCGCCAATCGTCACGCCTGGAACCACCGTGGCGTGCGCGCCAATCCAGACATTCTTGCCAATATGAATGGGCGCGGGATGCAGATCGCCTCGCTTTTCCGGCGCGAAATCGTGGTTTAAGGTTGCCAGCACCACGCTGTGCCCGATGAGAGCCCCATCTCCGATCACGATGCCTCCTTGATCCTGAAAGCGGCAGCCAGAATTGATGAAGACTCCTTTGCCGACCGTAATGTTCTTTCCAAAATCTGTGTAAAACGGCGGGAACAGGCCGAAGGATGGATCGACCGGCTTCCCGATCAGTTTAAAAAACAGCGCACACACTTCTTCCGGCGTGTGGTAAGTCCCATTCAATTCCGTTGTAATCTTTAAGGCTTCCTGCGCCATATGGCGCATAAACCAGAACGCATCTGATCCATCTGTCACGGCCTCTCTACGATTCATCTGTGCTAAAAAGGTCTGTATCTCCATTTTGATCGACTTCCTTTCACCAGGTCTTTCCATCTCGTCGTTTATTATACCATAGCTACGGTCTTCAGGACAAGCGCGCACCGGCTGTGACCCCCCATAAGGATACGCAAAATATCCCCGGTCCAGAACGTGCGAGGAAATATAGAGATGTGCGGATCGCGTTGACCATTCGATTTTGCGGGCATAACAATCAATGGGCGATGGACGCACGCGATAAACACGGGCTCAAAATCACAAAAACAAAAAAGCCTCGAACGCGAATTGCGTGTCAAGGCTCTCGACTGGCGGAGACGGTGGGATTCGAACCCACGAGCCCGTGAGGACTACCTGATTTCGAGTCAGGCCCGTTATGACCACTTCGATACGTCTCCATGTATTTTGCGCGCTATGTGTCTGCTACTTTTTTGGGCCACCACACGACGCGCCAAACAAAATATGGAATTTAAGAATGCCTGCAATCTCCAAGGATGCCGGTTTGTCGCAGTTCTGTCCCCTAACAGTGTATGGATTGGGAACCATCCGGCGACAGCTGCTTCTTTATGTGCAGCAGACGGCAGAATATATTCATTGTATGCCATTTTCATCAAAAAGTCAAGCCTCAATTTTTGCAATACTTGACGATTTTGCGAGATTTCGTTACAATGAGGAAAGCTATAGGACTTTGATGCAATTGAGGGATCATATATGAACCAACGTAAACAGGCAGCAGAGGCAGCGGCTTCCCTGTCGATCTATCGCGGTATTCTAAATCGCACCGTTCCCCACGCCTTTTACCGCCTGCTGTGGGCGGATACGCGCGAAGGCTTTCTGCAAGCATGGGGGCACTTTTTTGCCGTTTTGTGTGAGCGGGAATGCAGCGAAAATTTTGCCGGCCACCTAACCAGTACTGCTTTATATGATGAAAACGCTTTCTCACTCGCCGCAGCGGCCAAACAGTCGACGTTTCCGCCCTCCATGCTGGCTGCCGTCAAGCGCGACTTGCAAATTATTCTCCGTCTTTCCCGCCTGACACCTGAAGACCTGTTGGAGGACTGTGAATTTGAAGATTTGCCGCCGCTCCCCCGCTGGGAAACTGGCAAGCCGGTGGATGCAATGACTGGCACGCCCGATGTGTATGTACATCAAATGGCGGAATATTACCGCCACAATGGCTGCGGCATGTACGCGCGCTACCGCGCTTTTATCTGGCGCGATAAAAAGATCCTGCCGGTTGCGCATCCCGATCCCCAGAAGCTTTCCGAGTTGAAAGGGTACGAGACGCAGCGCAACCTGGCAATCAGCAACACCGTCGCGTTTCTGAAAGGTCTGCCCGCTAACAACTGCCTGCTTTATGGGGACCGCGGCACCGGCAAGTCCTCTACTGTAAAAGGATTGCTCAACGAGTATTACACCGAGGGCCTGCGTGTCATTGAGATGCCCAAGGAGTATTTGATGGACTTTCCCTATTTGGTCGATCAGATCGCCACGGTACCGATGCGGTTTATCATTTTTATCGATGACCTGTCCTTCTCCTCGCAGGACAGCACCTATGCGGCGCTCAAGTCCGTGCTACAGGGTGGCCTGGCTGCCAAACCGGACAACTCCCTGATCTATGCCACCTCAAACCGCCGCCATCTGCTGCGCGAAAGCTTTTCGGATCGCGATGGTGACGATGTGCACCGCAATGATACCATCCAGGAAAGCCTGTCCCTCTCGGATCGCTTCGGCCTGACGATTAACTTTATGAACCCCGATAAGGCCGCCTTCCTGGATATTGTCGATCAGTTGGCCGCACTGCACGGCCTTTCCGCCTATATTCCGGATCTGGAGGCTGGCGCCGAGCGTTGGGCTACCATGCACGGCGGGCGTTCCCCGCGCGTTGCGCAGCAATATATCCGCGATGCGGTGGCGCGCATCCAGATGGGGCAGCCGCTGGTTGATCTGTGAAAGCACAATACCGCCCAGCGCGGGGCGTGTCTGTGAAAGATCAACTTTGCTTGCGTGATTTCCCATAACGGACCAGGCGCCCTGCTTCGGAAATTGATCAGTAAAACGTCTCAGGAAGGAGTGTCGTGTATTATGTCCATACAGAAACGAATTGCAGCAATTGCGGCGAGTGTTCTGCTGCTTGTGCCAGTACTGGCTGGCTGCGACTTTGGAAAGAATGCCGCCTCTGCTGTGGCCGCCGCCAAAGACTGGCCCGCAACGGTAAATGGCGTCACTATCTCGTCAGAGCCGAAAGGCGTTGCCGTGGTCTCGGCAAACCTGGCTGATGTGGTTCTCTCGCTTGGGTATGAGACACAGCTCAAAAGCAAGACGGAGGATTGCACGCAGGAGGCCCTCTCCACGCTGCCGAATGTGCCGGCAGATCAGGTTGACAAAGTCAAGGCGGAGGGCGCCACGTTGCTATTGACGGATCAGAAATTAAGCGACTCTTTGCAGTCCTCTTATCAACAGGCGGGCATCTCCGTCGTCGTGATCCCCGCTGCGCAGAACCGCTCCGGGCTGACCACTCTGTATCAGGCAGTCGGCACTGCGATGCGCGGCGCAACGACGGGAGCGGAAAAAGGAAAAAAAGCGGCGGAAAGCGTCTTCATCACCATCGACGATGTGACGCGCATGATTCCGAAAAGCAACGTGGTGAAAACAGGTGTTTATCTCTTTGACACAGACGGTTCAGTCGCCACAGGCGACATGATGGCCGGAACGCTGCTGGACGCGGCGGGGATAACCAATATCGCCAAAGACAATACCGGCGGCAAGCTGGATCTGGACGCCATAAAACGCAGCAACCCCGAGTATATCTTCTGCCCCACCGGCTTGAAAGCGAAGCTGGCTTCGACAGACGGCTATAAGGATCTCGACGCTGTCAAAAACAACCAGGTCTTTGAAATGGACCCGAATCTCATGAAACTGCAGGGCGAAGGCATGTTGGATGCTGTCACCTATATGGCGGGCATTGCCTATCCGGAATTGCTGAAGACCACCTCGTCCTCGACCAGCAGCACGGCTTCCGGCACATCGACCGGCGCCACCATTCCAAACAGCACGATTCCCGCCGGTACGACGCTGAAGGCGGATGACCAAAACGACAACGTGCTCGCCATGCAGAACCGGCTCAAGGATCTCGGCTTTATGTTCATGAACCCCACGGGCCTTTATGGAGACGGCACCACACAGGCGGTGAAGGACTTCCAGCTGCAAAACGGAATGGACACGACCGGTATTGCAGACCCCGATACACTGGAGAAGATCTTCTCCAAAGACGCCATTCATGCGGATGGCTCGACCGATGCGGAAAACAGCGCTTCTTCGGATGCTTCGCAGGCATCCTCCGCGCCCGCGGATGACGCGGGAGATCCAAACCAATAAATAAACGCACCCCCCTATAATCAAAAGGCGAAGCGAGCATTACCCACAGGGTTGCCCGCTTCGCTTTTTGTATTGGTGCGAAAAGAGGGCCAAAATTATACCGAGCCGTGCAGCGTGTTATCGAAGTGTTCCCTCTAAGATTTCATCGCGAGCAACGCCGCGCCCAGCGCGCCGCAGAGCTGATGCTCCGGCACCACCAACAGCTTGGTACCCAATTTTTCAGAAATGGCGCGGACCACTCCGGCATTGCTCGCCACACCGCCGGTCATCATGAACCGTTCAGTGGGATCCACACGAGCGGCCAGGGCTGCTGCCTTGCTGGCGACCGCATTGTTCAGGCCGTGGACAATATCCGCTGTGCGCTTGTTCTGGGCGATCAGCGACACCACCTCGCTCTCCGCAAACACAGTGCACATGCTGCTGATGGTGATGTCCTCTTTCCAGTGAAGGCCAATCCGGCTCATTTCGTCCATCGAAAGCTCCAGCGTGCGCGCCATCATCTCCAGAAAGCGTCCGGTTCCTGCAGCACATTTGTCGTTCATCGCAAAGGTGCGCACCGCGCCGTTTTCATCGATGCGGATGGCCTTGCTGTCCTGCCCGCCGATATCAATGATCGTACGCACCGAAGGATCCAGGAAAAACGCGCCGCGCGCATGGCAGGTGATTTCCGTCACCTCACGGTCGCCCGCACCGATATAGGCGCGACCGTAACCAGTGGCCACCAAGTCGGTCAAATCCTCCCGGCGGAGATGCGCCTGCGCCAACGCCTGTTCCAGTGCAGCCCGCGCGCCCTGGGCCGCCCGCGCGCCGGTCGCTACAATGGCGGAGCCGGCGATCTTGCGGTTGCTATCCAAAATGACGACATTGGTGGTTGTCGATCCGCTGTCGATCCCGCCATAAAACCGTGTGCCCTGCTGCTGAGGCAGCTTTGCATCCGCTTTGGAGGATTTCTGCGGCAAACGTTCCGCAAACGCCTCCACGCGGGTTTTCAACTGGCCCTCTGCGCCCAGCGTACCATCTGTCTCCAGTTTTAAAAGCGGAAGCTTCGTCTGCTTTTGCAGACTGGCATATTCAAAGTCATAATAATCGCAGAACTTCACCGTATGATAGAGGATTCCGCGGCAATACGGGTCCTCCAGCAGGACGCGCCGCGCCGCAATATTCGTCATGCGCATGCAGGGCACCTGGTCGAGTAAGGCGCCCGCATACCAGTCCAAAAACGCGTCCAGATCCAGCTCCTGCGGCGGGGATGGCAAATTTCGGGTGCCCGTACAGGTCAGGTCTCGCAACGGCAGCGGCAGCGACTGCCGCAGCATCTGCAAAAGCCCAGTGCCAGCGCGCGCGCCCAGAAGCGCGAAGTATGGCTCCCCCGCCTTTGCCGGTTCTTTCTTCTGGAATGCCGCCAGGCAAGCAGCCAGATCAAACGGCCGGCCATACCGTGCCGTACAGTCCGCAAGCAGCCGGCGCATCTGCTGCACCAACCGCTTGCGCGCGCAGGGACTATCCTCATGCGGCAAATCGAGCATAAAATAGAGATTGCTACGCTTCTCCTGCAAAACGTCGCAAGTGCGGCGCATGGAGTCACAGCAATTGGTGAATAGGAAGCCGCGCTCCGGCGACTGCAGACAATCCTCCATCAAGGCCCGCGAGAAGCTGCACAAATTGCGGTGGGAAAGGCGGTCTGCCTCATCCAGATTGGCGGCTTCCGGGTTTCTCTTTTCACAGGAAAGCCCAAACCCGGCAAGCAGCTCCACCGGCGCATATTTACAGGTATAGGCAATCATTTGCTCCCCTCCAACAGTTCCAAAAACGCTTGCATGCGCGTTGTCATTTGACCGGGTGGACAGTTCGCACGGTCACAGCCGTCCCCATCCAGAACCAGCGTCGGGAACCCCGCCTTTTCCAGCTGCTCCTTCCCCATCTGGCTGGCTCCGTTTGTTTCGCGGCAGCCCCAATGGCAGAACCAGACGACGCCGTCCGCCTGCATGGCCTTCGCCTGCGCCAAAACCGCATCGATGCGCCGCTGCGCAGGGCCATTGAAGTGATTTTTCACCAGGCGGTAAGCCATGGCCTCCCAGGGGTCCGCTGGCTCTATCACAGGCGGAGCGTCAAAACAGACGTCTGTCGCGAGTATCTGACAGTCCGTAGAAAAATCCAGCAAATCGATCATGGCGCTGTCGAGGTTCGGCAATGTGTGTACCCACAACAAGCGCTTCTCCTTTCCGCGCGCAGGCGCGGCCTTGGCCTCCTGCAAAAGCAGCTGCACGAAATGTTCCATCTCCGGCGTGCCAAGAAGCGTATGCAACGCAAAGATCGCGTACATCTCCGAGGTCATCTCGTCCGGCATGGATTTCTGTGCGCGCTGCGCCAGATAGTCCCGGTATACGGACAACGTCGCGCCGCTGCGCCGGACCGCCTGCCGCAAAATCTCGTCATCCAACGGATGGCCGATGATTTTTTCGATCTGTAAGGCGATTTCACGCAGCTGCTCCGCGACTTGCTGCACCGCCTCTTCGGTCGGATAAAATGGCACATCGATGACAAAATGCGGGAGATCATAAAATTCCGCCAGACGCCGAAAGGTCAGTAAATTGGCGTCGCAGGCGAGCGTTGTATTCAAAATAAAGCGCGGCACCGGCAGCACCCCCGTCTCTGCCGCACCGATGACCGTTTTGTGATAGGAGCAAAACGTCTCCGGCACGCCGCCCCGTTCCGCGTCATCAATAAAGCCGCGCTCCGCGCCCGCACCAGCCAGATAACAAGACATGCCTTCCACAAACATCGGCGCCAGGCCAAACGCCTGCAAGATTTCGCATGGCGTAAACAGGCTGACCATCGCGCACGTTTGCGGATGGTCAAAAGCCCGCAGAATTGCCTGATTGGATATCTGTGCCATATAGCGGCGCGCGGGCGATGTCTTTTTGATAAAGTGGCGGCCTGCCCAGCCATTCAAACGAAATCCGGCCGTCAAAAGACGCCGCGCCATTTTCGGATTTTCGGCAAGGCATCCATCGACAATCTGCCCAAATTTTTCGACTACTGGATTCATCAAAAACCCCCTCATGTGTTCGGACTAAGGTTCAGTATAGCGCAAACAGGCCCGCAAGACCATAGATGATCCTGCGGGCCTGTCCAAAAACCGGACAATGCCGACGGATTGTCCCTCAAAATGCCAAAAAGCGCAGATAACTCTCCACCATCGACTCTAAGACGCGCACGCTCGCCGCCGCATCCCCCGGCACCTCCAGCGAGTGGTTTGCCCCGGGGCAGATGTGCAGCGTCACGCCGTGCAGCAGAGCCATCTGATGACGCACATCCGCGGACAGATAGGGGTCCATCGTGCCGGTCGCCGCCTCGCAGGGGGCCGCCTCCATGTAAGGCATCGTTTGATTCAGCGGCGTCAGGTAAAAATTACGCACCGCCCGCCATTGCAGCTCTGCGGAGAGCGCGCCCGCCACCACCGTGCCGAAACTTTTGCTAAAAAAGACAAGCTCCGTATAATGGCGCCGCTCCCGCGCCATGTGCACCGCATCCCGCGCTGCCGACAATGCGGACGGCAAGCACGCTGCTACGCTGTGTGCAAGCGCTGCTTTATCCCATGTGGGCAGATCGGCCGGATAGAAAATCGGAAGCACGTCATAGCCAAACTGTTCCGCTGCACGGCGCGCATAATGCAAGAGCGGTTTATCGCAGCTATAGCCAAAACCCGGAAACAGCACAGCCAATTTACGCGGCCGCGCCGTCCGCTCTTCCCACTGCGGTTGTGGAAACACCATATAGTACGATTCCGTGTAATGCCCCTGCCGGACAGTCACCAACGGTGCGCCCCACTTTTCCGCCATTGCCGTGCATCTCCCCTTCGATAATTTCCGTTTTATTATAACACAGGCGTTTCCTGGCGTCCAGCCGGGGAAAATGTGCCAGATACGCCAAAAAGCGCACCTCTCCGCATGAAAACGGGGTGCGCCTTTTAAACAAAGCCGTATCGATTAGTCCTGGAACAGAGGTGTGGAAAGATAACGGTCGCCCGTATCCGGCAGCAGGACAACAATGGTCTTCCCTGCATTTTCCGGACGTTCGGCAAGTGCGGTTGCCGCCCAAACGGCTGCGCCAGCGGAAATACCGACCAGAAGGCCCTCTTTTTTTGCCAGCTCCTTGCCAACCACAAAGGCCGCTTCATTTTCGACCGGAATCACTTCATCATAGATGTCGGTGTTCAGCGTCTTGGGCACAAAACCTGCGCCCAGGCCCTGAATCTGGTGCGGTCCGGAATGGCCTTTGCTCAGGACCGGGGAGGAAGCCGGTTCCACCGCGATGACCTTCACCTTCGGATTCTGCTCCTTCAGGTATTCGCCGACGCCGGTCAGCGTTCCGCCTGTGCCAACGCCCGCGACAAAGATATCGACCTGGCCGTCAGTGTCCTTCCAGATCTCCGGGCCGGTGGTCGCCTTATGCGCGGCCGGGTTTGCCGGGTTCACAAACTGCCCCGGAATAAAGCTGTCCGGAATTTCTTTTGCCAGCTCATCTGCCTTGGCAATGGCTCCCTTCATGCCCGCAGCGCCGTCCGTCAGCACCAGCTCCGCACCATACGCCTTCAGCAGGTTCCGGCGCTCCACGCTCATGGTTTCAGGCATGGTCAAAATGATACGGTAGCCGCGCGCCGCTGCGACACTCGCCAAGCCGATGCCGGTGTTGCCGCTGGTCGGCTCAATGATGACAGATCCGGGCTTGAGCTTACCGGTTTTTTCCGCGTCATCGATCATTGCCAGTGCGATACGATCTTTGACGCTGCCAGCCGGGTTGAAGTATTCCAGCTTCGCGACGATTTTTGCCTTGAGGTTGTGTTCCTTCTCGTAATTCTTCAGTTCCAGTAACGGAGTGTTGCCGATCAGTTCCGTCAGACTTTGATGAATATTGGCCATCGCATAATTCCCTCCACGTCTCAAGTTTGTTCGCATATAAATCATATATATTTAATATGCTTTACATTATAAGCCGCCCCTATCCAAAAGTCAATGGGACAGATCTCGATTTTTAAAAAATTTTCGACATTGCGGCAAGCGACGATGCTTGTAATTGTCTGAGATTGATGCTATAATAGCATCGTTTACTGCAGATTAGGGGCCATTAGCTCAGTTGGTTAGAGCAGCCGGCTCATAACCGGTCGGTCCGGGGTTCG
>ERZ1090860.116-NODE-117-length-48960-cov-27.538636_pt1 | contig 48960 bp, 52 predicted proteins | sample MGYA00478483_ERZ1090860 | MGnify/ENA primary metagenome ERZ1090860 (study PRJEB33644, sample SAMEA5815741) | chicken gut metagenome | biome: Chicken; feature: Gastrointestinal Tract; material: Caecum | place: Ireland | collected 2019-01-01 | study: A study of the...
CCGACAGTGAGGAGCAGATCAACAGCTACACCGCCCAGAAAGCCTACTACACCCAAAAAATTGAGGAGTCCCCGGATTGGGAGCTGGCCGGGATCTTTGCGGAGAAAAGTGTTATAGTTGGGATCAAATCAAGGAGGCTCTTGGGACACAAGGGTTTGCTGGTTTGATCCCAATTTTTTGCCTGCAATCAAGACACTGCAGCAAGAGAGGATGTGGAACATGGGCAAGATCGTAGCCATCACAAATTTCAAGGGCGGAGTGGGCAAGACGGCCACAGCGTTGAACCTCGGCGCGGCCCTGTCCGATGCCGGAAAGAAAGTTCTCCTCATTGACAACGATCCCCAGGGCAACCTCACAGCAGCTCTGGGATATACTCCCGCTGAGCAAAAGCGGACACTGGCAAATCTCCTGCTGGCCGCCATTGACTACCCGGAGGACCTGGAAATTCACCTTGAGCGCGGGGTCCTTCCTGCGGGAAGCGGCCTCTCCCTGATCCCCGCCAACCGCCGGCTTGCCGACGCAGCGGCCCGGCTTCAAGTGATGCAGCTCTCCCAGTACAACGCCGTGGGCGACACTGAGCGGTCCTGTGAAAAGGTCATGGACAGCCTCATGCCCTTCGTAAAGGACGCCTACGACTACATCATTATCGACTGCGGACTGAAGCATGAACTGCTGACCGTCAACGCTCTTGCGGCGTCGGACTACTGTATTATCCCGGTCCAGTCCCATTTTCTCGCCAGTGAAGGCGTCCCGGATGTGCTGGATATGGTGCGCTCCATCAAGGAGAAATTCAATCCAAGGCTGGAGGTAGCGGGTATTCTGTTGACGATGTACCAGACCCGCCCCCAACTGTGCCGCAGTGTCCGGGAGAGCGTGGTGGACATCTACGGCGGCCGCTACCATGTATTTGAGCGGCCCATCGAATATTCCATCAAGGTGGCGGAATGTCCGGCAGCCGGCCAGAGTATTTTTGAGTACGCGCCGAAGAATGCCGCCGCTGAGTCCTACCGCAGTCTTGCCCGGGAGGTGCTCTGCCTTGGCTAAGACCGATATGAACACCATCCTCAAGCGCAGGATGGCGGCCACCCAGCAGGCGTCTGAGCTGCAGGCCAGTGATGAAGCCTATCAGCAGATTTTTCAGCGTGCGCCTCCCTTGGCCCCCTCTGAGATATGCGATCTCCCGCTGGACAAGCTGGACGACTTTTTTACGGCGGACATTGGGTTTAAGCCCTACTCACCCGCAAAGCTGAAAGCATTTGCCGAGCAGCTGCAGGAGGAGGGGCTCTTGGTCCGGATCATCGTCCGGCGTATCCCCGGGTCTGACCGCTATGAGATCCTGGCCGGCCACAACCGCACAGCCGCGGCGAGGCTTGCGGGTTGGACAAAAATCGCGGCGGAGATCGTGGCGGCCGATGACGCCAGAGCCACCTCCATTGCCATCCTCACCAACCTGCTTCAGCGGCAAGATCTGTCTATCATTGAAAAAGGCAAGGCGTACAAATCGCTTCTGGAAGCGAAAAACCGACAGGGTTGCCGTTCTGACCTGGCCGGTGGAACTTCTGGCGAGAATCGCCAGAAGTATTCCGCCCGGGCTATCGTCGCTGAATTTTTTGGTGTGACCGAGTATAAGATCCGAAAGGCCATCAAGCTGACCCAACTCATCCCGGAACTACAGTCCATTCTGGAGGACAGCCCCAAAAAGCTCAACCTCGCCTGTGCCGACCTCATTGCCGACTATGATCCGGAATCCCAGCGCGCCTTTGTGGAGATGTGCGGGATCGAGGGGTATCAGTTCAACAAGGCCACCATACAACACATCGTCCACAGCTGCCCGCCGCCCACGGCGGACAAGCAGCTTATCTTTGCTGCATGGCGCGAGGCCCGCGCCGAGGCGGAAAAGCGCCTCAGAGCCCCGTCCAAGAAGATTTCCTTTGACCGCAAGAAGTTTGCCCCCTATCTGGACAAGTTGGGCGGCGACCAGGAGATTGAGGCCCTCTTTCTGGAGTTCTTGCGGGAGCGGGTCGGGTGAGATATAATGCAGATAAGGAATCAGAAAGGACAGGAATGCTATGAGTGAGCAGGACAAGATCCAGCGTTTTGAGGACCAGCCCATCCGCACCGCTTGGGATGAGGAGCAGGAGGAGTGGTATTTCTCCATTATAGATGTAATCCGCGTGCTGACGGGCAGCGAGAATCCCCGGCGATATTGGAGCGATTTGAAGCGTAAACTGAAAATGGAGGGTGCAGGTGAACTGTACGAAAATATCGTACAGTTGAAAATGAGGGCGCCTGATGGAAAAATGCGGCTGACCGATGCTGCGAATACAGAGCAGCTTCTACGCATCATCCAGTCTATTCCCTCTCCCCACGCCGAACCGATGAAACGCTGGCTCGCACAGGTTGGCCGGGAGCGGATTGAGGAGACCATCGACCCGGAACAGGCCATTGACCGGGCTTTGGAGACCTATCTGAAGAAGGGCTACGACCCGGACTGGGTCCATCAGCGGCTGCTGTCCATCCGGATTCGCAACGAATTGACCGAAGAGTGGCAGAAACGCGGGGTGGAACGGGGTAAGGAGTTCGCTATCCTGACAGATGAGATTACCCGCACCTGGTCTGGCATGACGACCCGGCAGTACAAGAAACTGAAAGGCCTGAAAAAGCAGAATCTCCGGGACAATATGAGCGATACCGAGTTAGTGCTGACGATGCTGGCGGAGGCTTCCACCCGGGATATTTCCAGAGAAGCAGAGCCGGAGGGCTTTTCGGCCAGCATGGATGTGGCCCGGCAGGGCGGCGAGGTAGCGGGTGTTGCCCGCAAGGCGCTGGAAGAGCGCACCGGCAAGCCGGTCATCACCGAGAAAAATGCCGCCCAGCTCAACGCTGTTGTCACCGGGATGATCGAGGCCGCTGCCTCATTCATTTCCGACCCGGTGGAACCGGAAAAGGATGAATAACAGGAGTTTCTTTCAATCGGCTTGGCTCCGCAGAAATTCTGCGGAGCCAGGCTTTTTTATTTCCCAAATGAAAGGGGAATCTTCTTGTCACATGAAAAATACTCTGCTCCCCGCCCACCTGACCCGTTCGGGGATTCCGCGCCGGAGTGCCTGCGCCGCATGGGACTTCTTACGGCGGAAGGACGGCCGGACAAGGATGCTCTGGCGGTCGTTTCCCGCCTTTACGCCGGAGTGTTCTATGACGACCTATACGACTTCTATAGCGATATGAGGATCGTGAACAGCGTTTGCCGGGACCTGATCGACTTCCTTGACATGGAAGAGGACGCCCGGCTGCCCTTTTTATCCATCTGTTCGGCGTATGAGGCCATATACTGCGCGCTGCCTGCTCCTGTATGGTGGATGGCGGGCAATTTGGAGCTGGCCGCCCGGTTTGCCGATGGCTTTCTCAGGCGCCTTTCAGAATTTACCGAAGGAAGCGGGGTGATGTAATATGCGTACCATCAAAATCTATGTGCCGCCGGGACAGGCGGGGCCGCTTCTGGAGTTTCTGCCCACGCTGGATGAAAAACTCCGGCGCAAGCTGCTCCAGCAGATTGTGCGGCTCTCCCAGATCCATCTGTGCGATCTGAAGGAGCCGCACTTCAAGCACTTTGTACTCGAAAAATATAACCAGTTATATGAACTGCGGGAGAAGAACAAGGTCCTCGCCCGGATCATTTTCACGATCCGGGATGGGGACATTATTCTGCTCGCGCCATTCATCAAGCGCCAGCCCCGGGACACCATGAAGGCGCTGGAGCAGTCGCTCAGGATGCTTGCGGACATCCGGGAAGCCCCGGAGTTTGCGGTAAATATGAAATGGGAGGAATACCTGTGAAAATCATGAAAATCATCGGACTGGCCACCGCTGCCGCGGCGGCGCTTATCACGGCGTTTGCCGTCTTTTCGAGGAGGAAGTGTGTATGAAAAAGTGTGCTCCGCTCATCGCGCTGGCGCTGGCCTTGTCCATGTCCACCGGCGCCTATGCCTTGGAGGTGCCCACGGATACTGTGGTGCAGAACCTCAATGGCAGCCAGCAGGTCATCAAGACCTACACCATCGAGCCCGGCGCCGATCCCCAGGAATTGATCGAGGAGCCCTTTGTCCTGGATGGCTACCTCTACACCTTCGCGGATATTGTCAAAGCGGACAACCATGTGGAGGATGTCAAAAGCCACACGGAGACGGTGACGGTCGAGACTTCCAAGGACGACCTGGATGTTATTTTGGAGCAGCTGGCCCCGGTCATCGAGTACGATGACGGCCTCTACTCCGGGACCCTGTCCCTGGACCACACCAGCCTGCGCACCGAGGCCACCGGCTATTCCACACGCAGCTACACAGTATCTGAGACCAAGACCATCGGCCAGTTAGACCGCAATGATATGTCCTATGTCCCGGCAACCACAGTCAAGGACGGGGTCACGCTGAATCTGGCCGGCGTGGACTGGCAGGTGACCGGGACCGACCTTGTGGGCGAGGTGCTGTCCCCCTCCTCCTGGCAGGCAGTGGCCACCTATTCCGGCAAGGCGTACTATAGCGCCGCTGACGGCTATATCACCACGGCGGAGTATGTGGGAGAGGTCACCCGTGCCGGCGTGGAGAGCGTCACCTACCGGCTGACCTACCTTGGGACGGAGTATCACGGCGGCGAGGCTGACGGTCATGGCGGGGATATGCTCGGGAGCGTGCCGGGCGCGGTCCTTCACGCGCTACCCTTTGTCCTCGGCGGGGCCGGCCTGATCGCCGCGGCTGTCCTGGGCGCCCTGCTGCTGCGCTCCCGCCGGCAGGTCAAGGCTCTGCAGGCCGGGGCGGGAGCGGCGGAAGACGCGGAGGATGACTATGAGGAAACGGAGGATACCAGATGAAACTCACCAGAAAACTCTTATCCCTGGCGCTGATCGCAGCGGCCGCGTGCTCGCTCCCGATCAGCGCCCACGCGGCCGACTACTCCTTTACCACGGATGGTACGCCGGACTATTATGACTCCACCTCCTACGAGGATGTCTATGGCTCCCAATATAACTACGGCGGTCCCAATGTGGTGGACTACCAGACCCCAGAACTGGAATATGGGAGCTTCAGCACCACCCAGACCGGGATCATGGAAAAAGCCCTGCTGCCAGGGCTGCAGCAGAGCGTCTATTCCGCGGCGGGCGGGGCCGGATATGGCATCACCAGCGAAGGAGGTGTGTATGTATCTGCTCCCGAGGTGTTGACGCCATCCACGTCCATCCCCTATCAGCAGCCCGCCTATACCAGCGTGGAGGGGATGAAACGGTCCGACGGCAGTATCGGGACCTTGAAGATTCCCTCCCTGGGTATCAATATGAAGGTCTGGGAAGGTGAAACAAGCACCAGTATGTCCAAGGGGCTGGGGCATTACAGTTCTACATCCGCCTGGGACGGCAATGTTGGTGTGTGCGGCCACAACAGGGGCTCCAGGTATGTGATCGGCGCCATCAAGGACATGGATGAGGGCGACCTCATTACCTATACCACCATCTATGGCACACGCACCTACGCCGTGACCTCTGTGGAGGTCATCGCCAGCAATGACTGGAGCAGTCTGCAGGCGACAAGCGACAACCGCATCACGCTGACCACCTGCTTGGCCAATCATCCCGAAAAAAGAGTTTACGTCCAGGCGGTGCAGATAAGTGACTAAAACCGTTAAAAACGGGGTGTTTTTGGAGGTGATCGTTCCGAAGTTGTTTTTGCGGCGTGAGCGTTATAAATAATCCTTTGACAGCGGCCAAGAAGTGTACTATGCTCAAATTACCCCCACAGCTTCCAGGGGAAATCCAAAGGAAAGGAAGGTTCAGTCATGGTACAGAAAATTGGCCGCGGGGTAAGGGACGACAGCGTAAAGATCCGCATGGATATTACCGTTGATCTTCCTGCTGAAGTGGCAAATGAGGTGGAGCGGCTGGGCCTCTATGAGTTCGAGAGATGCTCATACGACGAGTCCACCCGCCGCCTGACGGCGAGCGTGACGACCACGCTATACAGAAACAGGAAAGGAGCGTGATACCATGAAAAGGATCGCAAGCGCGCTGCTCTGTGCGGTGCTGGCGCTGTCGCTGTGCTGTCCGGCGCTGGCAGCGGGGCAGGTATCCGAATTGGAGACCGCCGCGGCCTACCTGCGGGAGCGGGGTGTTATGACAGGCGACCAGAGTGGCGAGCTGCGGCTAAGCGACGGCCTGACGCGCGCCCAGCTGGCTGCGGTCCTGACGCGGCTGCACGGGAATCCGGAGCATGTCCAGGCAGAACAGGCGTTCTATGCCGTCCAGTGTCAGTTTTCGGATGTACCGGAATGGGCCAGGCTGTATGTAGGCTACTGCTATGCCAATGGGCTGATGGCAGGATACGGCGGAGGAACCTTTGGCGCGGATGACGGCGTGACTCCGCAGGCGGCCTGCACGGTGGCGCTGCGGTATCTGGTTCTGCCGGGAGTGTCCTGGGACTACTCCACCGCAGTTCAGACCGCGCTGGGCCTGGGGCTGGTGACGCCTGAGACCGCGGCAAAGGCTGAGATCACCCGGGGAGACCTGGCAGTTCTGCTCTATCGCGCAATGGAGATGGCGGAAGCGGCGCCAGGGGAGCACGCGGCCGGCCAGACCGGAAGTGCGGGCGGCGGCGCCGGTTCCCCGGACAGCGCCGTACAAGGGACCGGGGACGGATACCTGACGAATGGGAGGCCTGCTACCGAGGAAAATGTATTGGAACTGTTGCGGCAGCTGGAGCAAGACTGGCCTGCAGGAACCGTCTGGGGCACGCACGACACCCCGGGCACGCACAAAAATGAAGTCCCCTGCACCGCGGCCCGGGAGATTATGCACGAGTATCCCGTCAGTGAATACTACGGCTGCGGCGGCTACGCCGCCATGATCAGCTCCCTGATCTTCGGTGACGCGTCCAATCCCGGGCGCCGTGTGGAGGACCTGTCCCAGATCCGGCCGGGCGACATTATTTTCCGGGTGAACAACGATACCGGGAAGGTTTGGCATATCGTCGTAGCATTGGAGACGCCGAATGAGATCCATGCGTTCCACGTCACCGATGGCAACAACGGCGAGGCCGTATATTGGCCGGACCTGCAAAGTCCATATCCACACAATAATCTGGACAGCTATGGAGAGGATAAAGCCTATCACTTGGAAGCCTGGACGCGCTACCCGGAAGATGTTCCTGTCACCGGAGAAAGCAAAAACGTGTGGCTGACGGGCACCCATCAGCCATAGGACCAACACAATAAAACCATTATCAAGGATCGCGCAGAGATGCGTGGTCCTTTTTTCATGCCAAAATTGGAAAAGGAGGAATCCCAATGATCAAACAAATCAAGGGCCATTGGAAAAGAATGCTCACCGGCCTGCTTACCGCGGTCATAGCTGTGGGCCTGCTGCCGGTCAGAGGCTTTGCCGCGTCGGAAGCAGCTTGCCCTCCAACTGGAAGCTTTGAGCTGAATATCGCGGGCACCACCGCCTGGAGCGGCGGAGAGGAGCCCCTGGCCGTCTACGCCAGTGAGAGCAGAACCGCCCGGGCAGGGGAGATCCCCGCGGAAACCGCGTTCGCCCTGCTGGAAGACAGCGGCGGAGACCGTCTGAAAATCGGCTATACGGAGGGCGGCTGGAAGGGCAGCACCCTGGAAAGCACCGGCTGGGCAGATAAGGAGGGAATCCTGGTCAATCTGCCCGATGTGATCCCCAGTATTGCCTACATCCGGGAGGACGCGGAACCGCAGTTCAACTCCCGTCTGACCCGGTTTGAGTATGTGATCCCCGCCCCTTACGCGGAGGCGGAGCGGCTGGCCCGGCTTCAGGCGGAGGCGATGGACGGCGGTGAGACCCTGGTACTGCGCATGGAGGGTCAGACCGTCACCATTACCCGCGCCACAGGTGATCCGGCCAGCCTGGAGACATATAGCCTGGACGGCGAGGCCTATCAGAAATACACCCAATGGACGGATGGCCCGGCGGACAGCGGCATCGCCGCCTACCAGCTGCCCTATGACATCACCACGGCCTATAGCGCCGATCCCAGTATCACCCTGGGGATGTTCGCGCCCCAGCCGCCCCAGCCCAACCGGGCCCCGGCCAACGTCACATATTCCGGCAATGGCGATGTGGGGGCCTACAATCCCGGCAGCCCCGGCGGGAAAAAGCCCAGCACCAACGATGTGGCATGGTCCGTCAATCCGGAGCGGACCTTCCTCAGATTTACGCTGATCGAGTTTCCCCAGGGCGTGGTCACCAATCTGGGCAATCAGGATTGGGATGCCTGGAGCGTGGTAGGCACTCCTCTCAATGTGGTGTGGGGAGACGGCTGGTCCGCGGATACGTGCCGCAGCGATATTGTCTGGTACAACTCCAACGCCATGCAGTACAACACTATGGGGGCTGATGCTCCCGACCTCATGGGGGCGTCCATCAAGGATCATGGCATTTATTCCTTCGACGCCAGCGTAGGCCACAACCGGCGGTGGGTGACCACCGCTGACGAGTTCCAGGCAGAAACCGGCATCTCGAATCAACAGAAGGAGCAGATGTTCCACCTCTACTCAGATGCCTGGTCTACCGGCTGGCTGAACGATGACTATACCTCCATGTGGGGGACCGAGGCCCAGCCTGTCACGCCCGGTAATGTTTATCAGGTCTACAAGGCCAATGACGCGTTCATCTACCTCCTGGGCCGGCTGACTGAAACGGGCGACGGCACCGGCGGGACGATCCCGGGCTGGAGCGAGGAGGAAGCCCTGGCCAAATGGTCTGAGTATGTCTATGACGAGGATGGGAACCTGCGCACCAAATACCGGATCATCGTGGAGACCGGCATGGTGCTCACTGACCCGGATGGCGTCCGCCGGGGAATGACCCTGCGGGACATGATGGCCTATTCCCTCTATAACAATGAGCCCCAGGAGCGGTACAACCTGATCTGGGATCAGTCTTCCACCAGTGTCAATATGTCCCGGTGGATGCGCCAGGCCAAGCAGCAGTTTTTGGAGTATCCCCTGGACGAGAGCGGCGTCCCCACCGGAGAAGAACTGACCTCCACCAATGGCTTCCAGGAGTGCGACAGCTATGTGGACACCATCCAGTACGCCCGTTCCATCCGGGATACCATCTTCTCTGAGCGCCGGAGCTTCGGCCTGCACATTTTCAGCCCGTTTAATTTTGAGATGCCAGAACCGGATAGGAGTTCCTTAGAGGTGACCAAGCAGGTGGGAGGAAATATCCCTGCTGATCAGGAATGGGTATTTACTGTCACCTACACTGTCGGCAGTCCGGCCAATTTCTCGGCAACGAAAGACGGCGCAGAGTTCACCGACCAAGTCACGGAGACGGGGAACGGGCTGAAGTTCAGCCTCCGTGGCGGCGAGACTGTGCATATCGACTTTGAGGCCGATTCTTCCTTCCGTTTCGAGGTTACGGAGGACGATTCCTCGAAGCTGACCAACATCAGCGGGACCGGCGGTATTGCAGATCTGACGGAGAAAAAATTCACGAGCAACAGCAATGACGCCAAAGTGGTATTCACGAACAGCGGTACGAAAGAGCCGCCCCCTCCCGGGAAGGCCATCCTGTTCAAGCGGGACGCCAATACCAATGAGGGGGTGGGCCCGGCTACCTTCAAGTTTTCCTCCGTGACCAATGGGGACTACGAGTTTGACACCGATGAGAACGGCGTCCTGGAGTCCATCCAGTGGTGGGATCCCACCGAGGGCGAGGGCAAGTACATCAAGCCCGGGGAGTACACCGTGACGGAGCTCATTCCGCCGCCCAACTACATGCCCTCAGACGAAGTGCAGCAGATCAAGCTGGAGCTGGATGAGAACGGCGATCCCATCCCCGCCGGGCCTCTGGTGTTCCAGAACCTGGAGAAGGTCGGTCTGCGGGTGGTGAAGTACGACCGGCAGAGCCACACCCCCATGAGCGGCGTTACCTTTGAGATATTCCGGGACGGAACCTCCATTGGCCGGTACGAGACGGACGGCAATGGCGAAATCCTCCTCACCGGCATCGAGCCCGGCACCTACCGGGCCGTGGAGGTGGACACCGGAGACGGGAGCCATATCCTGGACAGCAGCTATCAAGAGGTGGAGCTGGTGGCGGGAGGGGGCGTCAAGCCCCTGGTATTTTTCAACGACACCAAGCCTGGTCTAAAGTTAATAAAGGTGGACAGCACCGCTATGGACAAGGCCATCCCGGGAGCGGTGTTTGAAATTGAAGCTGTGGATGGAAGCTACGGCCCCCAGCAATTTACCACGGATTCCAACGGAGAGATCGACCTGAGCGATCTGCCCACCGGCTCCTATGTGGTGACCGAACTGGAATGTAATGGATATGTGATCGACGATGCCCAACGGATCATTCACCTTCGGGCCAATGATACCGCTGAGTTCGTCTTTACCAACACCCCCAAGCCCGGCCTCAAGCTGATCAAGACCAGCGCGGACGGTTCCCGCCTGGAGGGCGTCACCTTCCGCATCGCTAAAATCGAGGACGGCAGCCGGTATTTAGACCGCACCACCGATGAAAACGGCGAGATCCTGGTCACCGATTTGGAACCTGGTATCTATTCCGTCACGGAGATCACAACCTTGCCGGATCACATCCTGGACCCCACGGAGTACCATGTGGAGCTGTCCCCCGGCAGGACCGCGGAGCTGCACCTGTTCAATGATAAGCGGCCCAGCCTTACCATCCACAAATCGGATGCCGACACGGATGATCCGGTGGAGGGCGCGGTCTTTATCGTCAAAGCGGCGGATGGCAGCACGGTGACCGAGGTGACTACCGGCGCGGACGGTACGGTGACCCTTGAAAATCTGCTGCCCATTGTCTATGAGGTCATGGAAAAGGATGTGCCGGAGCCCTACCTGCTGGACGCTCCCAGCCAGTTGATCACGCTCCAGCCGAACTGGGACAGCGATATTTACTTTGAGAACCACAAGGTCCCGGAGCTCACCATTTTTAAGGTGGACAGTGTCGCTGGCGCTCCCGTGGAGGGAGCGCGTTTCCATGTGACCTATACCTCCACCGGCGAGGCCGCGGGCGCGCCGGAGTCCTTCGACTTTGGGGATATCCTCACCGGCGCCAATGGTGAGATCCGCCTCCATGAGCTGGGCCACCGCCTATACCCCGGCGAGTACACTATCACAGAGGTGGCGCCCGCCCCCGGATTCCAGATGAAGGAGCCCACCACCCAGAAGGTTATCCTCCACGGCGGGGAGAGCAGGACCGTGACCTTTGAAAATGTCCCCCTCAACGCCATCATCGTTGAAAAGTATGATTCCGTCACCGGCGAGGCCCTTCCCGGTTGTACCTTCCAGCTGCGTTTCCTTGGGGGCACTTCAGGAACTGGCGGCACCGTCATCGGCCAGAAGGTCACCGGCCCCAACGGCACTGCCATCTGGACGGGTCTTGCCGCAGGCACCTATATTCTGGAAGAGGTAGATCCGGCGGACGGCTACAGCATTATCCAGTCCTCCGAGACCGTCTACCTGGCCGACAGCGGCGAGCAGTCCGTCGTCACGGTACGTTTTGAAAACATGCCAGACGGGATTTTGCTCATCCGTAAGGTCTGTGCCACCAATCCCAGCGTGACCCTGCCCGACGCGGAGTTTAAGGTCACCTATGCGGATGGCACGCTCATCGGCGATTCCAACGGGACTTTTAGAACTGATGAAAACGGTGAAATTCGTATTGAGGGCCTGTCCCCCGGCAAGAGTGTCATCGTCACGGAGGTTTCTGCCCCTCCGGGCTACCTCATCGACACCCAGTCCCAGACCATTCAAATCAAGGAGGGGCGCACCGTCAGCCTGACCTTTAAGAATCAGCCCAGGGGCCAGCTCATCATCCAGAAACGGGACAGCGCCACCGGCCAGCCCCTTCCCGGGGCCCAGTTCCGGGTGACTACCGCCGCCGGCTGCGAGGTGGGCCTGGACGGTGTCATTGGCGATTCCACGCTGACGCAGAACGGCATCTTTACAACGGATTCCAACGGCGAGATCCGCATTTCCAACCTGGCCCCCGGGGCTTATGTATTGACTGAGATCAAGGCCCCGGCCGGCTATGTGATGGACGCCCCCTCCACCAATGTGGTTATCGGGGAGGGCGGCGACACCCAGGCGGTGGTGATCACCAACTCCAGGGCCGGGTCCCTTATCATCGACAAACGGGACTCCCTGACGGGAGAGCCGCTGGAGGGGGTGACCTTCCGCGTGACCACCAGCACCGGCGAATTTGTGGCAGACGAAAACGGTCAGATCAGCAGCAATGGCCTCTACTACACCGACAAAGAGGGGTTGATCCAGATCGACGGCGTGGTGGGCACCCTGGTGGTTACGGAGGTTCAAACGATCCCGGGCTATACCATCGACCCGGCCACACAGACCCAGACGGTAGTGGTCAATCCCAATGATACGCAAACGCTGCGTTTTTACAACACCCCCTCGACCACGTTGGTGATCGAGAAGTACATCGAGGGCACCACCACGCCTCTGGAGGGGGTGACCTTCCTGGTCACGGACAGCTCCGGCGCGGTAGTGGGCCCAAGCAACGGCGAGTTTATCACCGATGAAAATGGCCGCATTGTCATTACCGACCTAAAGCCGGGCACCACCATCACCGCCCGGGAGGTCAAAACTTTGGAGGGCTATGTCCTGGACGGCGCCCCGAAATCCATCCTGATCAAGGAGGGAGAAGTACAAACGCTTCGCTTTTATAACGAGGCGAAGGGTACACTGGTCATTCGCAAGCTGGACTCCCAGACTAAGGAGCCTCTGGCCGGGGTGGAGTTCGAGCTGACCTACGCCGGGGGCGGCTATGTGGACGACGCCAATGGGCATCTGTCCAGCAAGGGCCTCTATACGACCAATGAAAACGGTGAGATCCGAATCTCCGGGGTCACCGGGACCATCGTGGTCAAGGAGACCAAAACCATAGAAGGCTATACCATTGACCCGGCCTCCCAGACCCAGACTGTGGTGGTCAATCCCGAGGATACACAGACCTTGACCTTTTATAATGACCCCATCGGCGGCGTCGAGATCGTGAAGGTCAACGCGGATGATACCAAAGAGCGCATTCCCAATGTGACCTTTGAGATCCGCAAAATTGACGATGAGCTGATCGACACCGTGACTACGGATAAAAACGGCCGTGTCTTTGTTTCTTTGGAGGATGGGGCCTACTACGCCGTGGAGATCGAGGCCGCGGAGGGCTTCCGGCTGGATGATACGCCCCACTACTTTGAGGTGGAGGACGGCAAAACCACGGTCCTCCGGGTGGAAAATAAGGCTTTCAGCGGCATCATCATCCACAAGGTCGATTCCGTCACCGGAGAAGGCATTTATGATGTGAAGTTCCTTCTGTATGACGCCGGCAAGAATCCCATTGGGGAGTACACCACCGACCAGAACGGCTATATCTACATTGATGAAGCCCTGGCGGAGGGCAAGGGCCGCTTTTATATCAGAGAACTTGAAGCGGCCGAGGGCTATGAGCTGGATGAGGAGTACAAAACGGTCTACGTCCAGCCGGGAAAGACCATTGAGATCGAATGGGAGAACGTGCCCATCACCGGCCAGATCCAGATTTATAAGTACGCCGCAGAAGCCAACACAGTCACCGGCACGGCCGCAGGAACGCCGCTCCAGGGCGCCGTCTACGAGATCATCCAGGAGCGCAGCGGCAAGGTGGTGGACTACATCACCACGGATGCCAGAGGCGTCGCGGCCTCCAAGCCGCTGCCGTTGGGCCGGTATAAAATTGTGGAGGTCACGGCCCCGGCCTATTGGCAGGTCGATCCCACCGCCCATGATGTGACGTTGGAATTTGCCGGGCAGATCATCAAGCTGTCCGCTTACGACAAGCCCGCCGCCCTGGGTGTTTCCGTCACAAAACGCGGCAACGCCTCTGTGCTGGCCGGAAGCAATATGCGGTACGACTTTACCATCGCCAACACCAGCAATGTGGATCTGGAGAGTTTCTACTTCCACGACCGCATCCCCACGGACATCGCCCGGGCCGCCACGCTTACCACAGGCACCTATAGCGCCCGCCTGAATTACCGGATACTGTATAAGACCAACTATATGGCGGATTATCAGGTCCTGGCATCCAACCTGCTCACCAGCAACAACTATTCCTTCGGCCTTAACGCCATCCCCATGCAGGCCGGGGAGGTGGTAACGGACATCTATTTTGACTTTGGCAAGGTTCCGGTGGGATTCCAGTCTGTGCAGGGCCCCACGCTCTCTGTGGTCGTAAGCGGCAGCGCCGTCAACGGCTACCAGATGGTCAACCGTGCTGATGTGGGAGGCAAGTACCAGGGCACCTGGCAGACCGCCCAGGCCAGCTGGGTGACCATCATCCAGAAGCTCTGGAATGCGCCGGACCTGCCCAAGACCGGCTATTAAACCAGGTGATCAGATATGGGGCGGCTCTGAAAAAGGGCCGCCCCATCATAATCAGCCATTTTCCCCAGCTAAAGGGGATCTCGCATGGCGTCGTCCAGCTGGCGCTGAAAGTCAGCCTGTTCCTCCTGTGAGGCAGGACGGATCTGGTACTTCCCGCACTCCGGGCACTGTTCCGGCTGCTCGGTACGGCTGAACAGGAAGTGACAGTGATCGCACGCAAACACCATTTTTCTCACCTATATCCTAAAACTGTCCCTCATTATACCACAGGGCCTGTCCCCGGACAAGCCCTCCGAATCGAAGGAGGTCCCTTATCACGATCTATCAAACACATTACGCGCCCTTTCTGCGGCTTCTGGAAAAGGTCCCGTGTGAATGCTCCGGGCATACGCCCCAGCTTCGGTCCCTTGTCTATCACCTGCTCCAATGGGCATGGGAGCGGGACCTGTTCCCCGACATGACGGAAGACGAGATTGGCCTCATCGCCGCCCTCTCCGCCTACCACGACGTGGGCAAGACCATGCTCCCACCCGCGCTTTTGCAGAAGAAAGGGCCGCTCACCGCAAAAGAGATAGAGCAGCTTCAAACACACCCGGCATGGGGCGCGTTCCTGATAGATCTGGCCATACCAGAGCTGCGGGGCACGACCACCCACCGCTGCGCCTGCGAGATCTGCCGCTGGCACCATGAGCGATGGGACGGCGGCGGGTATCCGGACGGCCTCAAGGGAAACGAGATCCCCCGGTATGTGCAGGCCGTCGCCCTTGCCGACGCCTATGACGCGCTGGTGACGCCGCGGGGCTATAAGCCGCCGGTCCCGCACCGGCGGGCCGCTCAGATGATCGCTGGCGGGGCGTGCGGCGCCTTTTGGCCGCCGCTCCTGGAGGTCTTTTCCGGGCACGCTTCCGGCATTCAGCGGGAGGTTTACGGCGAAACGGCCGATCCCCTGGAGCGGTAAACACCAGCGTCACAACTCCAACGCAGCGCGCTGCCCGGCCCCGGGCGGTGCGCCGCCCCATTTCTGCAACAGGAGGGATTTTGTGAAAAAGCTCTACAAAGTGTATGTCATGAGTCTGATGCTCATGCTGCTGCTGGCCTTTATGGTCCCCTCCGCCTTCGCGGTGGATGATATGTGGACGGTGGCAAATAACATCATTGTGGACGTCTACGCCAAGATCGCCGGCATCAGCACGGTGCTGGCCGGCCTCATGTCCGCTGTGGCCGTGGTGGGCGCCAAAATATCCAACAACCAGCACAAGGTGGATCAGGCGTGGGACTGGCTCAAGCGTATCTGGATCGCCTGGGCCGTTATCAACGGCATTGGGGCGTTTATCGCTTATATAGCGCCCTTCTTCTCGGGCCTTGCGACCCTGACGCCCTGATTTTTCTCCACAAAGGGGAGAGCGCGGTGCAATGCGCGGCGGAAGACCGCGGCGCAGGCCGGCTCTCCTCCCAAAATCCGCGGCTCTGGCAGGAAGGAGGTGTCCAAATTGCTGGAGCTTATCTTTCAGGGGTTTGTGGAGTGGGGCTACGGTCTGGTGCTGGAGTGCTGGGAGTATTTCGCCTCCGCGCTGCTGGACATCATGAGCATGGACTATGCGTATCTTAAAAGCCATATCCCCGTCCTTACAGAGATCCAGCAAATCCTGCTGGCGGTGGGGTGGGCGCTGCTCATCGGCAACCTGGTCTTTCAGGCGCTCAAGAGCATGTCCACCGGCCTTGGGTTTGAGGGGGAAGACCCCAAACTGCTGTTTACGCGCACCTTTGTTTTTGCCTTTTTGCTCCTGGCCAGCCCGCAGATCTGCGACATTGGCCTGAACATGACACAGACCATCATCAACTACCTGGATATGCCGGACGCGGTCAACATCACATTTGCCGATGACGCCTCCTTTGCCGGCCTCGCCGCGGCGTGGCTGCTGGTGATCATCTGCGGCCTTATCATTATGTTCAAGGTATTCAAACTTCTCCTTGAGATCGCCGAGCGGTACATCATCCTCGCCATTCTGACCTTATGCGCGCCCCTGGCCTTCGGCATGGGCGGCAGCAGGAACACATCAGACATTTTTACGGGCTGGTGCCGGATGTTCGGCTCCATGTGCCTTGTCATGGTGACCAATGTGATCTTCTTCAAAATGCTGTTGTCCGTGCTGTCCTATGTGCCCAGCGGCCTGGATGTGCTGCCCTGGATGATACTGGTGTTCGGTATCGTCAAAGTGGCGAAAAAAATCGACGCCATCATCACCCGCATTGGCCTGAATCCGGCTATCACCGGGGATGGTCTGGGCGGCCGCAGCCTGCCAGGTATGCTGACCTATGCCGTGGTGCGCGCCGTGGGCCAGCAGGTGGCCAAGTCCGCGGGCAAGAATGCCGGCGGCAGGGGGCATGGCGGCAGCGCAGCGCCTCCGGGCGGCGGGCCGAATGGCCCCAGGACGGGCCCGGTAACCGGCGGGCCGCACGTTTCCGGCAGGGCAGGAACAGCAGGCCGCCCCGCCGGAGCGGAAGCCCCAATCGGCCAGCAGTCCGGCGCCGCGCCGGGAAGTGCCGCTCCTCAATCGCCGGGCCATCCCGCGCAGTCCGGAGCCGCCCAAGGGACCGTAGTGCAGTTTGGCGGCCAGAACACAGACGCCAGGCAGCAGGGCGCGGGAGCCTCCACCACTGTGGGAGGCGCAGACAGCAGGACGCAAAGCACAGCGGCCTACCAGAGCCGTTCCACACGGCAGACCTCCGTTTCCCCCGGGACGCGCCGGGGCGCCTCTCATGTCCCGCCCGCCGGACAGCCTGGCACGGCAGGGACATCCGCGCCTAAGCCCGGCGGCGCCGGAAAGGGCGCGGCAAGCCAAGGGGCAGCCGAGGCGCCAAGCGGCACGGCAGGAACAGACCGCATTGTGGGCGCCGTGGGTATGCGTTCCGGCACGGCAGGAACCGGGCGGCCCAGACCGGGCGCGCCCGCGGGACACCGTGATCCCGCCGGCACAGCAGGAAAATCGCCGGCCCAGCCTACCCGCTTCACCGCCGTCTCTTCCCAGCAGGTCAACGAGGGCGGCGCGGACAGCCGCGTGACGGCGGCGGAGCAGAACCACATCTCTATGCCGCAGGGCGGGCAGACCAGGGGCGTCCCGACAGAGCACCGCCCGCCGGCGCCCCCGCCCGGCCAAGCCGCTCCGGCAAAGCAGGGGCCCGGCGCGACGCGGTTTACCAGCCGTCAGACAGATTCGGTACATACCGCCGAGCGATCCGCCACGGAGGCCCGGGCGCCCTCCGATCCAGGGGCTGCGGCCCAGGCCGCTGCCACAGGCGTACCCATACGGCCGGCGCCCGCCGGCACTCGGGCGGCGGGCGGCGTCCCCCGTGCCGGTGCTGTGGGAGCCGGTTCCGATGAGACCCGGCACAGCAGGAATGCGCCGCGCTCCGGCAGCGGCGGCTCACCCGGCGGCACCCCGCCCGTAACGGTACGGCAGGAACGGCCCACGGCAAGCACCCACTCCTCGTCCAAAGCCGGAAGCCCGGCGCCGCGCCCCGGCACGGCAGGAACGGGCGCGAGGGCGGAAAGGGCCGCGCAGACCAGGCAGACGGCCCAGAAACAGGCGTCCGCCTCCAAGTCAACGCCTACCGCCACAGGCGTGAGCGGAGGCAGACGGCCTTCTTCCAGCACCCCGGCACAGCAGGAACAGCGGCGCCCTGATGACCGCAAAAGGGGGCGCAGACCGGGGAAAGGGGGGCTGACGGATGGCAAATGATCAAAACACCCGGACAGGGGTACAGACCGCGGTGGATCTGGCCCGTCTGGCAAAGGCGATCTACAATATCGTCCGGGCGGCGATAGCGGCGGGCCTATATGGCGCCGCTGCCGCCGCCGCAAAGGAGGCCCTGCCCTTTCTCGTCAAGGTGGCGGTATGGGTCATCTTTCTTTTCGTCTTTTTCCCGCTGCTGGTCTTTGTCTCACTGCCCAATATCTTCTTTGGCTTTGACTCGTCGGACACAGCTTCGGTCGTCCACATGACCGGGCAGGCGCTTACCATCGGCGGGGCCTATATGAGTATGGAGGACTTTGAAAGCACACAGGTGGACTCCATTGTGACCGGCCTTGCCGCCGAGTATGAAGCGGACGGCAAGACCATCGACCGGATCGAGGTGGACAATGCCATGAGTGAGGAGGACCTGCTCTGGCTCATTGCCATCAATTCCGTGGCGCACCAACAGGACCTCAACACGATGAGCGCCGAGTCTGTCCGGGACTTTTGCTCCGCGCAGCTGTCTGTTGCCTCGTCTTTGGGGACTGAGGAGGGCGGAGAGGATGGGACTGTGACCACGCTGAAGGTCGAGGTGGAGGGGATCGACCCGGAGGGGCTGATGGAGGACCTTGGCTTTGACGAGGACGCCAAGACCTGGGCCGGGGCGCTCTTTGAGACGCTGGCCGAGAGCGACGCCATAAACCAGTACGCCGGCTATTTCGACGCCTATAGGCCGGATTATAGCGGTGACAGCGGGTGGTCCGGCCATGTGGAGCATGGCTCCGGCTATGATAACGAAATCGACATCTCCGGCTTTGTCAGCCCGGGGACCAAAAACAATCTGGACCTGGCCGCTTATGCTGTCCAAGCCTGGGAAAACAACTGGGGCTATGTCTGGGGCACCTATGGGAATGTGCTCACCGAGTCCCTGTTCGCCTATAAGCAGCAGCAGTATCCCGATGGCGTGGGCGACTACGCGGACTTTATCGAGGACAACTGGCTGGGCCGCCGGACGGCGGACTGTGTCGGGCTGATTAAGGGCTACGGCTGGCTGGATGCCTCAAATTTGACCATAGGCTACGCGGAAAACGGCGTGCCCGACTATAGCGCCAATCAGATGTACCAGTATGCCACGCAAAATGGGACAGCGGGCGAGGACTACGGCGGAATGAGCACCATGCCGGAGATCCCGGGCCTCATGCTGTGGAAGGACGGACATGTGGGGGTCTACATCGGCGGTGGGTATGTGATCGAGGCTATGAGCACGAGATACGGCGTGGTCAAGACCGAATTGGAGGGCCGGGGCTGGTCCGGCTGGTGCAAACTGCCCTATCTCACCTATTTGGAAGAATAAAAGGAGGGACATCTGTGCAAGTACGGAAAATGCGGCTCCTGCGCCATAAGCACCAGATCACCCGCCCGGAGCTGGGCCGCGCCTGCGCCCTCTCGCCCCAGCGGATCAGCGAAATCGAGCTGAGCGTGACGGGGCTGGCCCCGGAGACCGAGGAGAAGCTGCGGCGCGGGTTTGATTTTGTGGCCCAGCGGCGGGAGGAGGCGCTGCGCTCTTTGCGCGGCGACCTTGCCCGCCACGGAGCGGACCTGTTTGAACCTGTGGAGGAGGCCGGCTATGAATTATGACGTCTATCACATCCCGGTGAACTTCACCGACGCCGGACGGCTGTTCGGCCTGTTTGAGATCCGAAACGCCATAGAGACGGTGCTGCTCACAGTGCCTGTGCTCTTCGCCTGCATTGCCTTCCTGCCGCTGGACCTGACGCCCAAGGTGGTGGTGACCTTGATCCTCGTGGTGCCGCTGGGCGGCTTCGGGCTCATCGGTATCAACGACGACAGCCTGACCCGGTGGCTGAGCTGCTGGTGGCGCTGGCGGAAACGCAGAAGGCTTATGCTTTATCGTGGGGAGGTACTGTCCAAATGAACCTGAAGGAACTGATTTTCGGCGGCGGCGTCAAGAACGCCGGCGGCGCCGGCAACGCCTACCGGGACAGCATCCAGGCCTGGCTGCCGGTCAAGAACATCATCGGCGGCGTGATCGTCACCAAGGACAACCGCTTTGTCAAGGTGTGCGAGGTGCTGCCGGTCAATTTTTACTTAAAATCCCCGGCGGATCAGGAGAATATCATCCTCTCCTTTGCCGCCTACCTGAAGATTGCGCCCAACACGCTCCAGATCATGGTGCGCACCCAGAAGGCTGATATGGCGGACTATGTGGCCCGTATGAAGGCTTACGCCGAGGCGGAGGAAAATGAGAAGTGCCGGGAGATGATCGAGGACAACATCGCCGAGGTGGACTGGCTGGGCGCCAGTTCCGCCATCACCCGGCGTTTTTTCCTGGTGTTCCAGTACGAGCCGCAGATGAAGGCCAAACGCAACACCGTGCGCGCCATCGCCCAGCGGCTGAGCGAGGAGGCCGACACCGCCCGGCGCTATCTGGACGTCTGCGGCCTGGAGGTGCTGGAGCCCCGCTATGCCGACAACACCGTTCTGGAACTGCTGTATGAACTCATCAACAAGAAGACCAGCCGCCGTGTCAAACTGCCCGAGGGCGTCTTTGATATGACAACGGCTGTTCACGGGATCTATGAAGAATAAGAGAGGGCACCGCTGCTGCGGCGCCCCCTCGTCGAAGTGCTACTCTTTGATGTCAAGCTGTTCCCTGCAAAAATGCTCCAAGTCTGGTATGTCAAGTGTTGCAACCTCCCATACAATCTTCAGATTGATGCCACCATAATCATGGGCAACAATGTTCCGCATGGCTTTTATTTCGTGCCATTGTATGCGTCCCTTTGTAGCGGAGCGGTATTCTTCCGATAGCCCACTGACCAATTCTCCTATCTGCAAGATACAAAAAGAAATGGAGTGCTGGAAGTCACGATCGGTTTGGAATGTCTCAAAGGAGTTGCCATACCGAAGGATTGACGCATGAACATCTTCGCAATACTCCTGGATCTTTTCCAACCGCTGCCGGTCACGCGACACCATAGATTTCCCGCCTCTCTTTTTGGATGGTCTCCCGGAAACGGATGTCGCTTTCATGGCGAACCGGCTGTTCCAGGGAACTCACTGTAATCATGTCGATAGGCTTTTCCAATGCATCCTCCAAGGCCTGGTAGAGCCCACCATAGGCAAGACCGCGCAGGCCGGAATAGGTGGCGTCTACCAGCAGATCCACATCACTGTCTTCCTGGGCTTCCCCCCGGGCGTAAGAGCCAAAGACATAGACCGCCTTGAGGCGGTACTTTTCCGCCACGGGCCGGATACGGCGCGCGATCTCATCCAGCGTGTAAACCATGTTCCTGCCTCCTTTCCCGGTTTACCTGATATATCTTCTCCCTGGTAATGCTGGAGTCGGAAAGGTATGCCAGCAGCTTTTCCGTTGTTGTCACAATCTTATTAAGCCGCTGTTCGTCGCTATACTTCAAGCGATCCGCACCCCCTCCGACAAAATCGTGTGGTAAAAATCCGTTCCCTCATTGATCTCGCGGAGCTCGTAGATATCTACCTGCTTCCCAGTCAGCCGGTGCAGGTCCTCCGCGATACAAAACACATCTGTCGTGTCAAACCGGCTCCCACCGATCGCCACAAGATCAATATCTGAGCCGGAATCGGCCTCCTGCCTTGCGTAGGAGCCGAAAAGGATCGCCTGGGCCGCACCGTACTTTTTCAAAAGGGCCGCGATGATCCCCCGCAGTTCATCCAGCGTATAAACCATGTGCCGGCCTCCTCTCCCAGTTTACCTTACGCCTCTTACAGTTCCTATTATACGCATTTCCCCCGCAAATTCAAGCAACAGGAGATGATTTGACCATGAAAAAGCAGCCCAAACACGGGAAGAAACCGATCCCGCCAAAAGGCGCTCAGGCAAAAAAGCCTGCCGCGCCCGCCAAGGGCAGCGAGGAGGCGCTGCCCAAGCAGTTCTTCCTCAAAAGGCTGATCTTTGGCGAGGAGAAGCCGGACCTCTCAGAGATCGAGGCCGGCTCCACCACCATTCTGGATATTCTGTCGCCCACCGCGGTGGACACCAAAAGCCGTGACTACATTGTAGTGGACGGCATTTTTCATGCCTATCTCTACATCACCGGCTACGGCTACTCCACCACCGTAAGGAGCGGCTGGCTGTCCCCGCTGGTGGAGGCCGGCGAGGGCGTCAGCCTCAACTTCATCATCAAGCGCCAGCCCAAGGACAAGACCCTCAGCAAGATCTCCCAGACCACCATGATCAACCGCTCCCGGATGCGGGATGTGGGGGATACCCGCCAGGACTATGAGGAGCTGGACAGCGCCATCGCTTCCGGGCTTTACCTGAAGGATGTGATAAACCGGCAGGGCGAGGACTTTTACTATATGCACACCATCATCGAGGTCACGGCGGAGGACGCCGAGACGCTGGAGCAGCGTGTGACAGCGGTGGAGCAGCTGTGCGTGTCGGTGGATATGATCGCCCGGCGCTGCGACTACAAGCAGGAGCAGGCGTTTTTGTCCACCCTGCCCGTGCTGGCGCTGGACCCGGATGTGGAGCGAAAGTCCCGCCGCAACGCTCTGACCAGCGGCGTGGCCGCCGCTTTCCCCTTTGCCTCCTATGAACTCAGCGATAAGAACGGCGTGTTCCTGGGCATCAACATGTATAACAAGACGCCGGTGTTCCTCGACCCTTACGACGACTACAAGTACACCAACGGCAACTGGTGGATCGGCGGGTCTTCCGGCGCCGGAAAGACCTTCACACTGCTCACCCTCAGCGGCCGCCTGCGCCAGCAGGGCAAGCGGGTCATTGTTATCGCCCCCAAAAAGGGGCATGAGTTTCGGCCCCTGTGCGAAAAACTGGGCGGGCTCTATCTCCGCATGTCCCCGTCCTCCAAGGACTGCCCCAACCTCATGGCCATCCGGCGCGCATCGCTGGACTCCTACGCCCATCTGAAAAACCTGACGGCCCGGGACGACAGCGTGCTGGCCGATAAGATCTCCCGGCTCATCATCTGGTTTTCCCTGAAGAAGCGGGATCTGAGCGAGGAGGACAAAAGCCGCCTGGATTCCTCCCTGGTGGAGTGCTACCAGCGGTACGGCATCGACTTTGATAACCGCTCCCTGCTGGACGGGGACGGCAGCTTCAAGGAGATGCCCATTCTGGCCGACTGGTATGAGGTGCTGCAGAAGAACCCCGAGACCAGGCATCTGGCGGTGGTGCTGGCCCGGTATGTCACCGGCTCCGCCGCCGCGATGGGCGGGCGAAATGACATATCGCTGGACAACAAATTTATTGTGCTGGATATCTCCGGCCTCTCCGACGATATGATCGCCGACGGCACCTTCTGGGCTACCGACGTGGCCTATGACCTCATCATGAATGCCGGGACGGAACTCTCCGCCCTGCTGGCGGACGAGCTGTGGTCACTGGTGGGCGCCAGTTCCAACCCCCAGGCTGCCGGCTTTGTGCTGGAGATGGTGAAAACCATCCGGGGCCTGGGCGGCATCGCGGTCACCTCTACCCAGGGGATGCAGGACCTCTTCGGGCTGGAGGGCGGCAAGTACGGCAAGGGCATCCTGGACTCCAGCCGCATCAAACTGATTATGCAGATGGAGGAGCAGGAGGCCCGGCTCATTCAGGATGTCCTCAATCTCTCTGAGGATGAGGTGCGGCAGATCACCCGTTTCCGCCGGGGCGAGGGCCTTTTATGCATTGGCTACAACCATGTTCCCATCGCCTTCCACGCCTCCCAGCAGGAGTACGACATCATTACCACCTCGCCCACAGACCTGCACCGGCGGGCAAAGGAGGAGCGCGCATGACGGACTTCAAAAAGGACATGGCACGGATCCAGACCCTTGTGGGCAATGCCTTCTCCGCCACTGGCGGCCTTGTGGCGCTCTCGGACGGCGGCGTAATGAGCGGGCCGAAGCTGCAGCAGACGCTGGAACAGACGGCCGCTGAGTTTGAGAAGGCCGCGCTGGAGCTGCGCGCCCTGTGCGAAAAGCACAGCCCCGGCAAGGGGGGCTACGGCAAACGGCCGCCCGCGCCCTTTTACTCGGCCGCCGGCCATGTGGAGAAGCTGGGATATAGCTGGCTGCACATCCAGCTCAACACCCTGCTGCCCCACTGCCGCTACCAGACCCCCCTTTGGCTCTCCGATACCATCCGCCGCCTGCTGGACAACTTTGAGGCGGGGGGCAATACCGTCCCCTACTTTCGGGAGCGGGCCATGCTGGTCATTGACGAGCACAGCGATGTGTCCGGCCGGCGGGTGTTCGACCAGGACAACAAGGGCTGGAAGGCCGTGTGCAACGCCCTCAAGGGCAGGGCCATCCCGGACGACGACCAGTACACACTATCCGTCTCCCTGCTCGCTACACCCAGCACAGAGAATGTCTGCCACATCACCCTCATGGACCTGCGGGACGCCTCGGACTTCTTCGCCTTACACTCCGGGGATTACGCCCTTGGCAGCATTTACGGCTGCACCGGCCATATCAGATAAGCTGAATTTTGCCCCCTGTTTTTCATTTTGGAAGTTCGCTGTGAAATCTGCCCGCCTCCCGCACCCGGGACGCCCTGATTTTGCGGGTGTTTTTCCATATGCCGGGGCCATCAGGAAAACGAAAAATCTGACATCTACGGGGGGCCATCCGTTTTTTTGAAAACAAGGTCCTTTCGAGGCCGCCAAAATCGTGCTTGTGCCGGAACCGGCACAAGGGCGGTTTTGGCGGTTTTCAGGAATTGGGGAAGAGGTGAGCCGGTATGCTTCTGAGCGTTCATGACATGGATCTTCTCCGGCTGCTCCAATGGTGCCGCTTCATCGCCCCTGCCACCTTAGAGGCCGCCTTCACCAAGGCGGAGATCGCTAATCTCGCCGGCGCCGGCTACCTCAAGAAGCACGCCAGGAGCGGGGCCTATGTCCTCACGGGCAGAGGGGCCCGCCTGCTCGACGACGCCTTTGAGGGACACACGCTTCCCCAGGTGCAGCGGGCCTACCGGGAGACGGACATCCAAAGGCGGCTCTATATCGCCCGCCTGGCCGTGACCGCGTTCCGGGCCGGGATCAACGTCTTTACCACTGGCATAGAGGAGCTTCATCAAGAACCGGCTTTGTTCCTCCCATCCAACAGCCGGGGCCGCGGTGCGAATCCCTGGGCCAACACCCGCATCGCGGCGGTGGCCGCCCTGGGGGGCACGGCCTATGCCGTCCACCATGTCCGGCCGGGGATCGGCCGGCTGCTCTTCTCCGATGAGCTGTCCGCCTTCACCCGGAACATCTCCCCACTGCGGGTGCCGGCGCAGGCGTTCCTCTTTTTCGGGGACAGCTATGGGGAACTTCTGGCCGAGCTGGAACAGGGCGGGGAACCGGACGCCGGAAGGCTCATCAGCTACGGCGAAGCCTACCGGCGTCTGCGCCTGCCCGCGCATCTGCTCACCTGCGGCGGCGCCGGGGCGCTGCAGCTCCGCATCATGGCCCGGCCCGGCTACCGGGAGGGCCTGACCCGCATCGCCCTGAAGTCGAGATACGCCCCGCCGCCGGAGGAACTCCCCCAGTGCGACGCCCTCTTTGACGGCGCGCCCTTCCTCCTGGCCGCGGATATGGACCTGCGGCGCATCGACGCCGCCGTTGACGCCGCCCGGGAGAGGCGGTGCGGCCCCATCGTGCTGGCCGCCCTGGAGGCGCAGGCCGAGGCCGTCCTATACGCGCGCTACCGGGACACGGGCAAGGCCCGGGTCTTTACCCTGACGGACGCCGCCCTGAAAGAGTTCCTTGGAGCGGAAGGGGCCGGGCGCGGCCCGTCCCAACTGCCGTTCACCACCGCGAAAGGAGAGGTGATCCATGCCCCGCTTATCAAAACTCATTGAAAAGCTGGAAGACCGCCTCAGCGGGAAATGGGGGCGCTGGTACGAACGCCACAAGGCGAAGCTGCCCATCTACATCCCGCTGGGGCTGGGCGCCTGGTATCTCTACGGGATGTTCGTCAATTCCCTGCGGCTGGGCAGGCAGTCGGTATTCAACACCACCGGAGAGGTCATCGAGAGCATCTGGGTGTTCAATCCCTTCCAAAACCTCATCGCGCCTTTCACGCCCTTCGGCCTGGGCGTTACGGCGGTCATCGCGCTGCTCGTCTGCCTCATCGCCAAGAAGGGCTACTCCTGGCTCTCCGGCTACAAATTTGTCCGGGACAAGCGGGGCTTTGACATCCTTCCCGACGGCACCCACGGCACCAGCGGATTCATGGATAAAAAGGAGCGGGCCAGGATTTTGGAGACCGGCCCGGTGGACCAGCTCACCGGCACCGTCCTGGGGAAATACAAGGACAATCCGGACGATGACGACAAGTACGCCGAGTATGTGACGCTGAAAAAGGGCAGCGGCCTGACCGAGCACACGATGGTCTACGGCGCCACAGGCGCCGGCAAGAGCCGCGGGTTTGTTAAGCCCTTCATTCTCCAGTGCGCCAAGCGGGCCAGGCTGGGCCTGCAGGGGGCAAAGGATTCACATGGGCAGGTCTGCCAGCCGGAGAGCCTGATCCTGGTGGATCCCAAAGGGGAATTTTACGAGTCCATGTCCGGGTTTCTCCGGGACGAGGGCTTCGAGGTGCGGCTGTTCAATCTGCTGGATATGGAAAACTCCGACGCCTGGAACTGCCTGGCCGACGCCACAGAGGACCCCAACCTGGTACAGTCCATCGCCGAGGTCATCATCAACAACACCTCCAACAGCGAGGAGCGGCAGGACTTCTGGAGCAAGGCGGAGCTGAACCTACTGGTGGCCCTCATCCACTATGTCATCCGCCTCAAGGGGCCGGACGGCAAACTGCTCCCCATCCACGAGCGGAGCCTGGGCGCCATCTACCGCCTGCTCTCCAGTGAGAGTTTCCAGAGCCTGGAGGAGATCATGAACGGACTGCCCAAGGACCACCCGGCCAAAGCGCCCTACGGCATCTTCAAGCTGGCCAACCGCCAGATCTGGGGCAATATCGCCATTGGCCTGGGCAACCGCCTGGCCGTGTTCCAGAATCCCCTGGTGGACAAGATCACCGCCTACAACGAGATCGACATGACTCTCCCGGGCAGAAAGCCCTGCGCCTACTTCTGCGCCATCTCCGACCAGGACAGCAGCCTGGAGTTTTTAAGCTCCCTGTTCTTCTCCCAGCTCTTCTCCCGCCTGATGAACTACGCCCGGCGGGAGGGCGCCGGCGGACGCCTGCCGGTGACGGTGAATGTATGCCTGGAGGAATTTTGCAACATTGGAAAACTGATTGATTTCAAGAAAACTCTAAGCGTATGCCGCAGCCGCGGCATCCACTGCCAGCTCATCGTGCAGTCCATCAGCCAGCTCTCCGACCGCTATGAGAAGAAGGAATGGGAGGAGCTCATCGGCAACTGCGACATCCAGATCTGCCTGGGCTGCAACGACCAGATGACGGCGGAATACATCTCAGACAAATGCGGCTCTGTCACCATCCGGGTCAACAACAACCAGTTCCCCCTCATGCCGCTGTTCTCCCCGGTCTATGGTACTACCCGCCCCTACTCCCAGACCCGCAGCAACACCCAGCGGGCGCTGATGCAGCCGGATGAGATCCAGCGCATGGACAACAAGCAGTGCCTCGTCCTGCTGCGGGGCCAGAAGCCCATGCTGCTCTACAAGATCATCCCCGATGAGTTCCCCGCATTCCAAAGGCTGCGGCCCACGCCGGTGAGCGAGCACATTCCCGCGTGGCGTGCGCGTATGGCCAATGAGGCGGAAAAACCCCCGGAGGCACCTGGAGCTGAACCGCCGCCCCGGGCGAAACCGGACCCGGCTCCCGCGCCCCAGCCGGAAGCAAGGCCGCAGGAGCCGCAGGACGGGCCGGAGCCGCGGTTTGATTATGACTTCACCGGCGGGGACGGCGATTTGGGTATGGTGGAGAAGGGCGTGTCCTCGGTGCTGGGCGAGGACGAGCCGGAGGAAGCGTAAGCCGGGCAAGCACGCTGATATGCGTTGAAATGGAAACAGCATGGGCCAAGCGGTCCATGCTGCTTCTCGTACGCTCTTGATCTGATCCCTTTGGGCAGGTCTCAGCGCCCGCGGCCATCTTCCTGCGAAGGCTCTGAACTGTCGCCAAACAGGATGGCCATGTAGTCCTGCCTCCCGTCCAGTATGCGGACGACCGAGATAAGCGATCCATCTGTGATACGGTAAAACACAACCTGTTTCGCAACGATGAGAAAACGCAAATCGGTGTCCACATCGTATTTACCGCGCAGCTCTGCACCCATATGCGGATTGTTTTTCAGCAGGGAAACGGTATGCAGGACGGCGGCAGCCAGCTTTTGCGCGGCCCGCTTGTTCTTCAGGACTGTTTCCAGATACTCTTTCTTTTGCGCGAGATCCCGCAAGGCCGCGCCCTTGTATTCAATGCGCAGCTTCATCTCTCCACGCCCAGCATCCGGTACGCGTCATCTTCGCTATACGATATGGGATCGTCTATGCCCGCCTCCAGTTCTTTCATCAGACGGCTGAGGGCCTTGGCCTGAATCAGGGCCGCGTTGTCCTCTGTGACCTGAAACGGCAGGCCGCCGGCATTTAGGGACTGCTGAAAAAACACATTGACAGCGTCCGTCAGCGTCAAGCCGTTTTTCGCATAAACACGTTCCAGGCGGCTGCGAACCTCTGGATTGATGCGCATACGGAACAGATCCGTTTTCGCGGAAGTAATAACATCCATAAATAAGCCCCCTTTTTTGCTATCATAGCATACCCACAGCAAAAACGCAACATCCGTAGCCACAATGTGGCAACATTATATTTGGAGGTGACCCGCTATGAGGGCCGCGAAACCAAAAGAACGCCCCAGCTTCTCTCTGATGAAGCAGACGGACATACAGAATATCTACTACATGCAGATGCCCCGCTGGCTCTTTTCCGATCCCCGCTACGCCGGCATGACCCTGGACGCGAAGGTGGCCTATACCTTCCTCTTAAACCGCTTCCAGCTCTCCCGCAGGAAGGGCTGGGTCAACGACCAGGGCGAGGTGTTCGTCATCTTCCCGCGCCTTGCCCTGGCCCGGGAGCTGCGGATATGTGAGAAGCGGGTCACCGCCGCCTTCCGCGCCCTGGCGGAGCGCCGGCTCATCTGGGAGGTGCGCTGCGGCCGGGGCGACGCCAACCAGATCTACCTGGCCCGCGTGGAGCCTGTGGACGACCCGGGCTACCAGTGCGCCCCCTTCCTCTCGGATGAGGGGGAGGAGGGCGCTTTCAGAACCGCGGATATGGCGGGTCTTGACGCTGTGCCGGACCCCGCAGAACCGCGGGATTGGCGGGCCCAGAACGGCGGAAACGGCGGTTCTGAAGCGGCAGAAACGGCGGTTTTAGAACCGCGCGATCCGCCGCCCAGTAAGAAAGAAAAAAGAAAAAAAGAACTTAGGGAGAAAGAAGTCAGTCAGTCTGTCACGCCGCCGCTGCCGGCGGGCGCGGCCTGGGGCGGACAGGCGGAGGCGGAGGAAGAGGAGCTTCTGGACATCCTGGACGCCTGCGAGCTTGACTGCTTTGACCCGGAGACGGCCCGTGTGTTTGAAAACGCCGTGGAACGCCTGTTCTATTCCGACAGCTTCCGCATTGGAAACGCCACCCTCCCCAAAAGCCGCATCCGCGCCAAGCTCAGGCTGCTGGACGGCATGGTGCTGCGCTCCGCGGAGAACAAGCTGGCCGCCAACCTGGAGCGCGAGGTCAGAAACTCCACTGCCTACACGATGGCGGCCATCCTCAACTGCATCGCTGAGAGCGAGAGCGATTTGATGGTGGACCCCTATCTCAACAGCCTGCGCGCCGCTCCGCCGTGGGCCGCGTGTCCCGCGCCGCCGGCCCAGGTCAGAAGAGAGGCCGCTCCGCCGCGTCTCCGCTCCCCGTCCGAACCGCTTGGCCGGGCTCCGGCGGGGAGCGCGGAAGGGAGGTGAACAACCATGCTTTTGTCCAAACAGCAGCAATACGTGCTGGACGTGCTCCGGCGCCTGGGCTGCGCACGTGAAACTCAGCTGCAGGCCCTGCTGCAGGCGCGGTTCTTTCCGCCGGACAAGGCGGTGCCGCCCGGCTTTCTGGAGGCCATGCTGCGGCAGCTGCGCTGCGGCAGCGTCCAGGTGCGCCGGCAGGAGGATGTGATCTTTTTGCCGGAGCGGCCGCCCGATGAGCGGCTGCTGGAGGCCGTGGATGTCATGCTGCAGCTGTCCGGCGCCGCCCCGTCCGATTTCTGGGCGGAGGGCGGCGGGCCGGTGCTGCTGCGCTTCTCCGTGGCCGGACGGCGGGTGGGCCTTTTCGCCGTGGTCCATGCCGGCGGTCTCATCGGCCCCGACGCGCGCTCGCCCCCCGCCGTGAGCAGGGCCGAACGGGTGGTGGTCCTGCTCCCGGGCGGCAGCCCCCCGCCGGCGCTGCCCATCCCCAACACGGTGTTTTACGCCCTGCGGCAGAAAGACGGCTCCCACCGCTTCTTTGCCCGGGAAGGAACCTGACATGACAAAAGGAGGAATTACTTATGCCGAAAAAGAAAGCCGTACCGGAACCTGCCCCCGAACTGGAAATGGAACCTGTCCCCGCCGCCGAAGCCGCGGAGGACCCCGCCGCCGCGCCCGCCGGGATAGCGGAGGAGGCCGCGGCCCTGCCTGACGGGGAGGCCGCAGTTACGCCTATTGAGGAGGGCGCCCCCAAACCGGACGACCCCGTGTCCGTGCCGGAAGGCCCGCCCACAGACGGGCAGGACATGGCCCTGCCTCCGGACGCCGGAGGGGATATGGCGCCGGAAGCCGGGGACGCGCCGGCGCCGGAGATCCTGGGGCTGGAGCCGGAGCCCTACCCGGACGACGCGGACGGGGCGGACGGAGACGCGCCTTTGCCGGAGAGCCTGGCCGGTGCTCTCTGGCCGGACGCCGGGGAGGGAGCGCAGGCGGACCAGCCCGAATGGGAGCAGTCTCCCTTCCCCGACCCGGGGGAGCCCTTGGACGGGGCGGCCCCCGACCCCGACGGCGCCGGAGCGCCCAATGGGGGCCCGCCGCCTGATCCGGCGGGTGTCCCCGCTGGCGAGGGCGGCGCTGAAAGCGCCGCCTATGGAGACGCGGCGCCCGGCCCGGAGGATATTCCCGCCGGGGAGAGCGCCGTCACGGATGAAAGCCGCGCCCAGGCCGGGGCGGAAGGGCGCGCCGCCCAGGAGGAGGCCGCGCAGCCGGAGCCCGTGCCCCGCCGCCGGGCGTCCGGAAGGGCGCGCCGGGCGGACGCGGATGGGACGCCAGGGCCCTCCGATGGGGGCGTGGCCCGGGCAGACAGCGGACAGGCGCCCCCGCCGTCCGAGGGGAACGGCCGGCACAGCTTCTATGACCTGGACTTCAACGCCTTGGACCGCGGCCTCTCCCCAGAGCAGAGGCAGGAATGGAACTCCATCTACGCCTCCTACCGCGGGCACAGCGTCCTCACCGGCCCCATCGCCGGTGTGGACAGGCACTCCGTCCGGGTCCGGGACCGACGCACCGGGGAGATGGTGCGCCAGGATATGTACTGCGCCACCGTGATCCCCTTCCGTGTGCGTATCCTGATCCCCTCCACCGAGATGTGGATGCAGGGCGAGGAGCGGCCCGACTATGTGCTGCGGAACATGAGCGGGGCGGTCATCGACTTTGTGGTGACCCATGTGGACCGGGAGGCCGGCTTTGCCATCGCCTCCCGCCGGCTGGCCCTGCGCACCCGCCGCTACTACTTCTCCACCCAGCCGTCCATGAACCGGAGCGGGGCGCGGGTCAAGTGCCATGTGCTGGCCGTCGGCCCCCGGCGCTGCCTGGTGGAGTGCGGCGGGTACGACATCGACCTGACCCAGCGGGAGATGCGCTACACCGCCATCCCCGACCTGCGGGAGCAGTACCACCGGGGCGACGCCCTGGACTGCATCGTAAAGGACTACGACCGGGAGAGCGGGAAGCTGGTCATCTCCGTCAAGGAGACCAATCCCAATCCCTTTGACGGCGCGGAGCTGCGCCACCCGGAGGGCTCCCGGCGGCAGGCGGAGATCGCGGGCAAGTACGCCGGCGGCATCTTCTGCAATCTCCCAGACGGCGTGGTGGTCATGTGCTCCTATTCCTTCCACTACGACGACGCGGCCTTTGCCATCGGTGACAAGGTCATTGTGCTGATCCAGCGATACGACTTCGGCAAGAAGCAGATTTACGGCAAGATCGTCGCCAAATGGTGACACACAGACAGCCCCCGCTCCGTCCCTTGGAGCGGGGGCTGATTTTATGTCCCAGCTTGATTCTGATTCGTTGGACTCTCCTGAAAGAGATCCCATTCCTTGAAAAATATGAAGCTGCCTACATTTTCCCTGACAAATATAAACATCTCCTTCTTTTTTCGCTCTGCTTTTCTGTGCTCTATGGTGCCGCGCCAATCGCCGCCCATGCCGTCCAACCGCTGGAGCAGCCGGCCTTCCGCGTCGTAGGTGTTGGTCTGGAGCACCTGCCCCTCCAGGCTGAGCACCGTGAGCACGCGCCCCTGGGCGTCGTAGGTGAACTGGAAGCCCTCACCCCCGTCCGTCTGGGCATCGTACTCGTTGGGCCGGATCAGCCGCACCACCTGGCCGTTGCGGTCGTAGATGGTGCGCTGCACCCCGCCGTCCCGCTCGATGCGCCGGATCTCCCGGTTGAGCAGATCGTACGCATACTCCTGTCGGATGGGGACGTGGGTCACGGCCCTGGGCGTCCCGTCAGGGTTGTAGATATAGGCCGTTATTATCTATTTCACGGGTACTAATTCATTTTACTGTTACTTGCTACTCACCTGACTATATATCTCCGTCAAGGTGGCTTTAAGTTGCTTAATCTGCGGAGATAGTTTATCCGCATCCTTAATTTTGTCTAGATTTGTTTGGCAATAATCCATCACTATTTTTTTGTAATTCCGAGTACAGCGCTCCATCGCATTCAAAAGAAACATTCGGTTTTGTGTAATCTCTTCCTCGCTTTGGTTAGGTGAGCCCAACAAAAATACTGTTAAAAATGTTTCGATGACAGCTGATAAATACGGGCGAGAGATTGTTTCATATTTGTTTATCGCCTCTGCTATTGCTTCAAAGCAAATCGGAGATTCTTTCTCTATCACAAGAATGATTATCATTTCCATTATACGATCTTTAAGTGTCCACTGAATGTTATATGACGATTCGTTTTCCAAGTTTTTTTCAACTAGAAATAATAAGTTACATAGATCACCTATATCTTTCTCAGAAAAAACGCCACCTTGCTCTGCACGATCCATTAAATCATCGAACAATTCGACGGACTCTTTGGAGAGATCTTTAAGGTATTGATAAATTAACTCAAAATTATTCATATAATATTTTCCTTCTTTATCTAAGTGCCTCTTTATAATGTATGGCCTGTGCTATGGCGTGCTGTCTTTGTTCTTCTAAAGCCAAGTTAACTAAATTAATATCAACATTTGGTCGTGTTCTACTATAAATATCGGCAATATCTCCTTGATCAAATAACAAGCGGTTTTCATAATTCAATGCCGAATACAGTGAGTATAGAGGGCTTTGGGAATTTAGTCCATATGTAAAAGTGAGACGATGAGCTGCTTCAGTAATGTTCAAACTCGAACCACTTGGATATGGAATCCTAACAAGAGTATTTCCCGCCGGCATGTGATGGGGCGAAATCTTGTCACCTACAAAACTAAAGACCATTCCCAATTTTGGATTCTTATTATTAAGTTCCGCAAAAGTCCCAACAAGCAGCTCATTATCTTTTAACAAAGATGTATCTATTTTTAGTTTGCCATTACTATCGAGTAATTTAGTTCTAATATTCCACAGTGTACTAAATATTTCCTCTTGTGAACCACGGTTGAGTAGGGCATTGAGATCGTCAGAGCTAATTGAAGTAGCTAACCCACTCGGATCAACATAGTAAACCGGATTATTTGCACAGTACGCATACAGATTCAGCCCGTCGCCCCGGTAGGTATCCTCCTGGGTGAAGCGGCCAATGACCGGATTGTAGAATCGTGCCCGCAGGTAATACTGCTGGGTAATGGGGTCGATCTGCTGGCCGTAGTAGGTGAAGCGGTTGGGGACGGCCTCCTCCTTGGCCGTAATCTTGCCCCAGGCGTCGTAGGCGTAGCGGTTTTTGACGTTGCCGTTTTCATCGACGATGTGGGTGGTAGACCCCATCTCGTCGCTGGCATAGTGGTAGTACGTCCGGGCGCTCTCGCTGTCGCTGCTCCGGGCGATCAGCTCCGAGCCGCGGATCAGGCGGATCACGTTGCTGTTCTCCTCCTGCTCCGCCACGGCCTCGCCCTTGTGGAAGATAAAGCGCACCAGACGGCCGTTCTCCTCCATCTCGTGGCGCAGGCCCTCAGCGTCGTAGCGGTTCACCTGCACGTTGCCGTCAAAGGTCTCCACCTTCACCGTCCGGTTGAAGGCGTCATAGGTGTACTTCGCCTTATCGTCCCGGAGCAGGTTGCCCGCCCTGTCATACTGGAAGGGTGTGGTCACGCCGCCCCGGGTCAGGGCCATCAGGCGGTTGCGGGGGTCGTACTGGTACAGCTCCTCCTCGCCGTCCAGAAGCCGCCGGGAGCGGTTGCCCGCCTTGTCGTAGAACAGCTCTTCGGAGTAGGCCGGGTAGTCCACCCGCTGGAGCTGGTTCAGGACATCGTACTGGTACAGGGTGGTCCCATCCAGGGCCTGCTTGCGGGTGCGGTTGCCGTTGCCGTCGTAGGCGTAGCTGGTCTGGGCCAGCAGCGTGTCCCCGGAGCGGACGGTCAGCCCCGTCAGGTTCTTGTCCAGGTCGTAGGCGTACTCCTGCCGGATGGGGCCGTGGGTCACAGCCTGGGGGGTGCCGTTTCAGTTAGGGCCTTTGGATTGCCGCAGCCTTTCGTTGTTCATTTTGGGGCGTGTATTCCAGCGTCCCTTCTCTTTTTGTCCTGCTCCAGATGCACCAGGATGTCACGGGCCCTTCGAACCATCTCCGCCGCCAGCAGGATTTTACCGCTCTGCTCTTCCAGCGGCAGCTCCTCCTGGGGCTCAAAGGGGTTTTCGGCCTGCTCACAGCCCACATACAAGGTTTGACCTGAAAACACCAGATAGATTCCAGCGCCTGTAATCTCAGAAAATGTTAGAATGTCCTCCAGCACTTGGGGCGTAAGGACATAAAAGGCATTCTGCCCATCCTGGGCATAAACAGAAAATTTCTGATTGAATGCTTCGTTTTCTGTTTGGATTTCCTCTGGAAAGGTCAGGCCCTTCGGCTTCTCTCTGCCCTGCCGTTTGGCAAACACCTGCACCGGGGTCTGGCTGAGTTTATATTCGTCAAACAGGGAGAAAATCATCACCTGTCCGTCAAACAGCGTGATGTGGGAATCATACGCACAAAAGGCCAGATGGGCAGCCTGAAAGCGAACGCAGTCGTAGCTTCCCTCCCAGTAGTCCATCGAGCGGATGTTTGGCATATATTGTCCGGCGGGCAGGCAGGCCCGGTATAACTCCTGGGCAGACAGGCCCCGGTTCTGGTCGTAGCGCAGCTGGGAAAAGCCGGGAAATTCCCGCAGCTTCATCAGCACATATTTGTTCTTATAATTCCTGGCAAACTCCTCGCTGGGTTTCCCTAAAATACACAATGCGATCAGGTATAGGACAAGGGCCGCCAGAAAGGAGATGAGCACGCCGCCCAGCGCCATTACGATCAGGCCGATCAGCACGCCCACGGAGAGCATAGACGGCAGGAAACGCATCAGGTCGTAGAGAGAAAATGATAGGGACAGGATGGCGCCTGCGCCAAAGACACCGTATCGGATTCCCTTTGCAATTCTTATTCTGCGGCGAGCCTTCTTCCGAATCCGTTCCAGCTTCACACCGCTCATGTTCTGTTCAATCATAGCTATATGTTTCTCTCCATGTCCCTATATGTGGAATCTACTTATCAAGATCATGCCCCTATGCGGGCATTCTTCCGTATTGGTCGGTGATGATCTCCTTGGACAACGGCGTGTCAAAGGGGATGGTGACATAGGGGATCATGTTGTAGGGCTCCCATCCGTTCCAGAGGGCTTCGTAGATCTTCCACCTCTTTGCCGTTTTGGATTCCGGGTTGTTGGCATCCTCCCGCAGCCAGTATTGGCCCCCCAGCAGATAGCTCTCCATCATTTCCTCCCAGTTTTGAAACACCGCTTGGGCCTTCTCCCCAGCTTCCACGGTGATATTCAGCATAGTCTGCATATCCAAATATCCCACATAATAGCACCACTGGGAGATAAGGGCGCACCGTCCCACGTCCCAGCCCAGAAGGGCGTCCTCACCGTATCTGCGGTATGCCATGACCATTTTGGGCAGGAAGCTGTCCTCGTTGGCCTTCGGGTTTTCCTGCTTTGCTGTCTCGATCAGCTGTTCCTCCGAGTACCCGCCATAGAGGCGCTCCAGATGACGCATTTCCTCGCCGTAGTACCTGCGCATTCCGGTATGTACCAGGTGGCTCATCTCTTCAAGGGCAGTCCGCTGGCCCTGAATCTGCCAATAATCCCAAAGGATCTTTTTGATCTTGCTGATCCACTTCTCGTCCTGTTCGTCTCCGGGGGCGAACACACCGCCCATATACCGGAAATCATCTTTATTGCTCGCCAGCAGAATGGAGCCCGCGGTATTCATCCACTGCAGGGTGGGGGACAAATGGATATCAGTGGCCGCCTTCTTCTCCCGGGGCTTATGGGTGCGCAGCCACAGGACCCGGATGCCCCAAAAAAGCAGCAGGATTCCGGCGCACACCAGAAACAAGAGCAGCAGGGTGCTGACGATCTCTTGCATAAATTGCTCTGTCACATCAGAACGCATGGAAGTCTCTCCTCTTGAATTTTTATTTCTCATCTCCCACGGTATAGGACCGCGCCGCTCTCATGTCGTGGAATCTCACGATGAGCGGGCAGGGGATAGGATCCATCTTCCGGCTCCACAGGGACGCGCGGGGGTTATATAGGCAGCGGACCGGCCGTGTCTTTCCGATCATCGCTCCACACCTATCGTTTTTTCTGGTATTCCGGCAGATAGCCATATTCATCGGTGATGATCTCTTTGGAGAGCGGCTGATCAAAGGGGACGGAGAGGTAGGGAGAGATCCGGAGAAGATTTTGACCTTTCCACAGCTTCTCATACAATTTCCAGCGTTTTGCCGTCATGGAGCTGGGATCGTTTTTATCCTCATGCTGCCAAAACTGTCCGCCCAGCAGATAGCTCTCCATCATCTCCTCCCAGTTTTGGAAAAATGCCTGGGCCTTGGTCCCGGCGTCCACGCACAGATCCAGCGTCTCCTGCATACTGATATAGCCCGCCACATAGCAGCTCAGCGTGACATAGGCGCAGCGCCCCATATCCCAGCCCAGCAGGGCATTTTCCCCATAGCGCCGCCATGCCGTCAGCATTTTCGGCAGGTAACTGTCCTCGTCCGCGTTCGGATTGGTTTTGCGGGCCTCCTCAATGAGCTGGGCCTCCGTAAAATCCTGGTACTTGTGTGACAGGAGCTCCATGTCCTGCCGATAGCGGGCGCGCATACCCACATCGATCAAACTGCGCATTTCTTCTATGGCGGTCTCATGCCCTTGGATATCCCAATAATCCCACAGCATTTTTTGAGCGATTTTTCGGTCCATGTCGTTATTGTACCGCAAGCCGGCCAGATTACGGAGACCCGTGCGGTTATTTGCCGCGATCAAAATCGAGCCCGCAGTGTTCATCCACTGGAGGGTAGGGGAGAAGGGAACGTATTTGTTCACCCGTCTCTCCCTGGGCATCAAGATATAGTATAAGATACCAATGAGCAGCAGCGCGACAATCGCAATGGCCAACAGCACAAAAAACACCGTCATATCTCCCGTCAGCGCGCCGAGAGCGCCAAGGCCAAGAAGCAGCAGAATGGTGCATACGATCAATCGTCCCATGTCATACCTCTCTCTTTCCCGCAGCCTGGCTGTTTTGTCCGACTCTGACCAGGATCTCCCTTGCGCTGCGCAGGATGCCGACGTCCTTCTCCAGCCGCCGGCACTGCTCCTCCACGGGAATGTCTATGTAGGCATCAAAGGGATTATGGAACTGGCTGCAGGTCACATACAACGTGGACCGGTAAAAGGCGAGATAGACCTTGCCCTCCATCGCCTCCTGAAAGGCGGTGATCGCTTCCAACACTGGGGGAGTCAAAATATAGAATGCGTTCCGTTCGTTTTCCGTAAACACAACAAAATTCTCATTGAACAGGCTGTTCTCCGTCTGAATCGTCAGAGGAGCGGTGGTGCGCTTGACTTGAGCAAGTGCTTTTCGGGAAAATACCTGCACGAAACTCTCACTGATTTTTCGGTCATCAAACATCGAAAAGGCAATGATCTGTCCTTCAAACAGAATATCTGGCAGCGATCGCCGGCCCCGTCCCTTTTGACCGGTCTGGACATTGCTGCTGTGGAAACGCACCCCGTCCAGAAGGCCGGTCAGCTCGTCGGAAGAACGGTAAAACACCTTGTCCCCCTTTGGAATCAGGTTCATGCGATCCATCTCGTCGTAAGAGAAACCGCCCCCCGCATTATAGCGCAGGTCGGAGAATCCGGGTAGCTGCCGCAGGGTGTCCAGCACATATTTGTTTTTGAAGCTGAGATTGAAACGGTCGTAGGCCTTTTGCCACACGAGGATAGAATAAATAAGGTAAATGGCGCAGGACAGGATGGCGGCCATCATCAGGCGGCTCAGCAAACTGAAAACGATGCCCTGAACGGCCATATCCTCCCAGCCATGCTCAGCCAGGGCAAGAAAATAGGGCAGGCTGCCTGCCAGAACAAGCGCCGTGAACACGATCATGCACACGGGAAAAACGCGCCGCCTGATCTTCAGTTTTTTCAGCGCGTCCACCCGCAGCTTTTCCAGCTTGACCCCGCTGATATTTTGCTCTGGCATATCCATATTCCGGTCTCCTTTCTTCTCACTGTCTCAGAAAAATCCCAATTAAAACTGCACTTTGAACTCCTTTTTCTGTTCCTCTACCGCATAAAATTGCGCTTCCTTCATGCCGTGGAGTTTGGCAATCAGAAGATAGGGGAAGGAGGCGATCTTTTGGTTATATAGGGACACATTGGCGTTGTATAGGCGGCGGGCCGCCTGGAGGTGTTCTTCCGCGTCAAAGATGTCCCGCTGAAAGTGCTGCATGGAGACATAGGAGTATAGCGCCGGATACTGTTCTTCCAGGGCATTGATGGATGAGGTCACTCCGGTCAGCCCCTGCTGAACGGAGGCAAGCAGCCCGAGTTTCCGATCCAGACTCATCTGCTGTCCGGTCAGGCCTCTGTCGCCGCCCTCTGAATCCTCGGTGCTGGGGGAGCCGCCCTGATTCCGCTGCTGGTCCAGCTGCTGCCGAATGGTCCGCATCTGCTCCTGCTGTTCCTGGATGGTATCCCCAATAGCCTTGGCCGCTTCCTCAGACATAGCTTTCTTTGCCTCAAATGCGGCTTCGTCCAATTCCTTCCCGGTGCGCAGTGCCGTGACCTCCGTATAGACCTGATGCTCATGAGATAGAAATTTCTTGACAGCCTCTAACTCATTCGAGAGCATGTCGTAGCGTTTTTCCAGCGCCACATCAATACCGGCGCTGCCCTCCGCCACCTTGACGGAAAGCCGACGCAGACGGTTATAGAACTTAATGTAAAGAATGAACAGTATAATGATGACTGCCACTAAAATTGGTATCCACATCATAGCGTCCTCCTGTGTTTCTCAAAAAGGTTTTAGTTTCCTATTTTATTATAGCGGCTCTGGAATCTGCTCGCAATCTGATTTTCTCCCGTCCTGGCAGGAAGAACCGTCAGGAATCGTTCCGCCGCAGCCTTTTGAACTTTTTCCGGGAGTGATATGGCAGCGGCCTGTTGGGGAGCATTGTGTTGCGCGGGATCAAAACCGTGTTGATCTCCCGGATAAACTCATTGGACAGATAGGTACCGAACCGGAGCCAGACTTCTTCCTCATCGGATAACTGCTCTAAAATCGTGACCTCGACAACATTTTTCACATCTTCATCGCCGTCGTAATACATCGTTTCAACAAAAGAGCAGTATTGCTGAATCGTTTTCCCGCCGCTGCCTGTTCGGAGCATTGAACTGAGGGGTGTGTTGATCTCATCGGCAAAAAAGAGATGCGCCAACAGCTGATGATCGTAATCGGCGTAGTGCTGGGCAAGAGCAGGGGCTTTTTCCGGGAAAAGCTCTACCAGTTTTTCCGCCGTCTCTTCCTTTGTCATGCTCTCACCTCCGCGTATCCTGCTGTGGGATGCGATTTTGCCATTCCCCGCCCGCCGGCAAGAGCGGGGAGGCCGGGCGGCGCTTATAGCTGCGCCGCGATCTCACGCAGCTCCTCCAGCGGGAGCACGGCCTCGCTTACTTGGATATGGCTCAGTTCATGCCTCGATTCTTGCCTGTTGTATGTCAATTCCGCCGCTAAGATCCTGGCCTGGCCGCCATTTGCAAGCTCGAAAACATAGCAGCCATGATCCGCAAGCGAAGGGGGCGTCAGATCAAAGCGGTAGTCGTTGTCCATTTCGATATCCTGCGGATAGGTGAGGCCATAAAGCTCCCGGAATGCATCCTCCTTGGGGGCGGCGAACAGGGTCCGGCCGGCAGAGAGACGCCCCAGCCTTTCCTTGAGCGGCCGCACCTCGCAGTTCAAGGCCGCCGTGACGATCTCCTTTGGGAAAATGGCCCCGTCAACGAAAAACAGCAGGACGCCGTTTGAAAAGGCGTCGTCTACATTCCATGCCCTGATCTCCGCTTTTCCGATTGCAAATTTGTAGGGGTCTCCCACGATCATGACGATGCACCTCTCTCCGCACACCTTCTGGCCGAGCCCAGCGCGTTTTCTGGCCAACACCCATTCAGCCGGTTCGACGTGTCCCAGCAGGGCCGGCCCGTCAAAACTGATTCCATTGTACCATCCCCAGCGGGAAATGGGAAGTCCATCGCCGCTCCCGGCCCAACCTGAAAAAGCGCCTGCCATTCTCACAAGGAAAATGGCAAGCGCCGGTTGGTGGGTTTATATAAAGTTTTATAGATATGAATTTATTGTTGTTGCTAAAAGGTTCAAAAACAATCCCCCACAAATAACGCACATTACGATAAAAAATTTTCTATTCCCCTTCTTTTCATGATACTCTGTAAGTCTGGAAGCAATGCCAAAGATTACAGAAAGATCCAGCATGATAATTAAGGTAACAATCTCATTAAATAGGTTCTCTTGGGGAGTTCCTATACCTGCTCTTACATAATAATAATAAGATCCAAAGTAGTTAAAGTTTATGAGGCACCCAACAAAAAAGATAATGATGAGAATAATCAATGCGCCCACTTCTTTATCCAATGCACACAGCCACAAAGGGAGTGGAAGGTATTTCTTTTTTTTCTGCTTTTGCCTCCGCTTTGCCATCTTTTTGTGCTCTTTTTCTTTTTGGGTTACGTAATCCGTTAATTCCATCACAGTGCTAAACGGCAAATTACACCGATATTTGTCGAGCATATGTCGAACGGATTTGAAATCGTTTCGGTCAATGGCGCCTTTAATCTTTTGTTGGATTTCCTCCACATCGCATGAAAGCATAATACTCCACCTCTTGCGCTTGTTAGAATTATAGCCAAAACGCCTGAGCGCATTGTACCATCCCCAGCGGGAAATGGGAAGTCCCTGCCGCTTCGCCCTACCCGGATTCCAAAATGCTCGGCGGCCTGCCGGGTGGTAACAGACTGTTTCACAGCTTCAAAAATACTCAAATAGGCAAATCCTCCTGAAATAAGAAAAGCGCCTGTCATTCTCACAAGGAAAATGGCAAGCGCCGGTTGGTGGGTTCCATATTCAATTTTCGCATGGGAAAGGCGCGGCTTGGCGTCAGTAACAAATTCCCTTTTGGTTTTCAAGCAATTCCTTTGCTGTTGTCGTTGGTTTTATTTGCTCAAGAAAAGTCGCCATTTTTTCTGCGTTGATATTTTCTAAATCTTGCGGGACATAAGCGGCTCCCTCATTCTGATATGCGATTCGTACCATAATCATAAGAATTGCCACTATGCACTCCCACATATTAGATAAGGCCTCGTTTCCATCTGCTTGACAATGGGCTGCAAAATCATATAGGCATTTCGCACCTAAATCGCTCTCCTCACAAAGCAGAAGATATAAGTCATCTGCGGAAAGAGAGCCCTTACCACGCCACCAATCCCAAAATCGTCCGATAATATCCACACAATACTGGTATTCCTGTGGGCTAATCAACTTTTTATTCTTGTCTATCAGCTGCATCATATATGAAAAAGCAGGTTCAAGATTATTATGCTGCATGATGATTGTCCTCCACCTTTATCAGATATCTGCTTTTGTCCATGCCGCCCGCTGGCTGGACAAAGTGTCCAGAGATGGGGGCATGGTCGCGCCCTCCTTCTCCCGCCCCCGTCTTTGGGACAAAGTGTCCCAGCAGGGCCGGCCCGTGAAAACTGATTCCATTGTACCATCCCCGGTGGGAAATGGGAAGTCCCTCGCCGCTCCCGGCCCAACCTGAAAAAGCGCCTGTCATTCTCACAAGGAAAATGGCAAGCGCCGGTTGCTGGACTTCTGTATTCTATTTTTGCATAGGAAAGGCGCGGCTTGCTGGCCACGGCTTGTCCGGCGATGTTGTCTATTTCGTTTGGAACATATTTATAACATTTAGCGTATGAATGTTCACTTCCATACCAATGCCCCAAAAGGTACAAAAATAGAATGAGTTTTTCCACACAGATAATGCAACACAAACATCGTTTACCTTCCGGACATCCTTCATGTTCCACAGTTCATGGTATTCACTGTCGCAAACAAATAAATTGTTGTCCAAAAGTTCTTTAGCATTTGTACTTCTATCATCCCAAAACCAAATGATCCTTTTGTCGTGAATTATATATTCTTTATGGGGGAAATTCAGGTTATACATAAGCGGGCTCCTTTCCGCCTTTTGATGAAACTATGGAACGTGCCTTTCTGTTAGATGTTAATCGAAGTATCCTAAATCTTGTTCTATTTTTTCTAACAACGCACTATCTACGACATCGACGCGATCCATTTCCTCAAGGATCTTAAACTGTTTTTGCCGCATACTCCCATTCTTTCCAAACAGCTTTTCATAGCGCACAAGAAATTTTGTAAACCAATAATACTCCCCATATAAGATGTCAGAAGCAGAAAATTGTCCTGTTTGCAATATTTCTCGCTGATGATTTTCTAAAAACATGGCGTAGTTTATTGCTGTGTTCAGCTCATGATCCGCATACATAGGCGTGGGCACAAAGTGAAGCAATGTAATAAGCTCTTCTATTCGCTCACCATCGTTCAACCGCATACTGAACCTGACCTCCCGCTCATTATGTTATGGCCAAGAGTGATCACTCCGTTATGGGTGTCGATCATGCCTGTCCTCTTATTCACCAGTTTCCGCCCTCTGCCCGCCGCAGGACAAAGCGCCTATTGGCGGATCGGTCGGGATCTTATGGTTACATGGATTCCTTCTGCAGCTACAAAGAAAGGCGTCATGTTCTCATCTGCAGAGAACTGAAAAATAAAGTTTCCTTGTTCGATTTGGTGCTTTTGGCTGATGACAGCGCACTCTTCTCCTTCAAGTATTTTCAAAAACCTTCCGCCTTCGTATGTAAAGAACATGCGAGAAGAAATAAAGCACGGTTGTTCAAACGATATGTCGATCAAATACTCATCCAATTCATCAAGCCTCCCGCTAAGAACGACCTCACTGCCATTTAGAACACACAGTTCGAAGTCCATCCATAGCTGGGACGCTAAATATGTGTTGATTCTGTCTGCTACACACTGACATTCCCGTTTTTCCATCATATGTATTGACCTCCAACTGCCTCCAAGCGTGAAGTGGCCAGTGCAAACAGCCTCACTCGACGAAATCAATTCTTTTGTTATAAACAGTCAAGAAACGCCTATGCCCGCGTCTCCCGCCTTCAAGCAAGATCCACTGCTCCTGTTCCTCCCCGTAGTGCGGGCAGGAATTGGCTATGAGGCACTCGATGACGACGCCATTATCTAATTCCACGCGCAGATCATTCCACGGGCTCAGCTGAACGGAAATGACCGTGCCGCCAATGATTTCAGCATGGAATTTCTTCAGGTTAAACCATTCGTCATTGTGGGTGCTTTCCGATAGATCCCACGATTGATAGTCCAGGGTCATCACCAGAATATCGCTGTTTTTGATGATCCTTGAACACCCCAAGGCGTGAAGGATAAGGGGAGCAAAATCAAAATCCAATAGTTCAGCTTCACAGCAAATATCAAGCAGCCTTTTTCCTGTCAATGAATTTACGAAAGATGTAATCCCGTGTTCCGCGCTCATGTCCACCGCCCCCTTCTTCCATTTGCTACCCGCTGATCGGATCGCGTATCCCAACAAAAGCTCCGTCACGGATAATTCTTCATCGTCTCGTCAGGGCCGTCAAAAAAGCGGATGATCTCGTCTTTTGAAAATGGCCACGCGGCATCCTCCCCAAAATCATCCGCGAAATTGCCGATGAGCTCCCGGCAGGTCATGGGATTCAGGCTGGCGATATAGTCGTCCTGAAATTCCGCCCGGATCTCCCGCCAGTCCCGATAGGGCTTTTTGGTGAGCAGCATCCCAGGCTCCAGATAGATCAGGGTCGCCCTGGGCAGCGCCCTCAGGATGGAGGACAGCGCCGCCCCGTCAAAGGGCTTCCCCATAAACTTGTCCCGCTGGCCCATCAGAACATCCAGGGCCTTCTGGTCATGGGGCAGGGGGATGCCCTGTTCGGTCAGCAGCTCCTCCGCCTTGTCGATGCACTCCAGGGTCCACGGGGCGTTGGGGCTGTCATCGTCCACCGGGCCCTCCAGGATCACCGTGTCCATGTCCTCCAAAAGCTCCGTCACCAGCTGCTCCAGCTTCGGGTCAAGGCTCAGGAAGAGATCCCGCATGGCAGCGCGCTCCTCCTCCGGAACGGTGGGGTAGTCCCACGCCGGAGAAGCCCAACTCTCCACATACGTCACCTCTGTGACCTCCCACAGGCGGCTCAGCGCCCACTCCCACCGGAGCGGCTCCTGCCCGGCGGCTTTCAGCACCTCCTCCAGACACAAAATCAGATAGGCTGCCCTGGCCCGCGTGGATACGGGGAAAAATCTGTGATCCCGCCATTTGCGGTATTCGGCTTTGCGGGCGGCCCGCCTCGCCCGCGCCTCCCTCCGCTGCTCCGTCGTGCCGGCAAAGATGCGGAAGAACACCGCGCATAAGGCGAGTCCAATGAGGTAGATCAGCCAGAAAGACTGCGTGCTGATGATCAGGGCCATCAGCCCTATGGGGGCAGCGATCAGCAGCAGGCAGGGCGCGATCCCAATGAGCTTGATCCACCGCTCCCTTCTCTGCCGTGTTTTCCGGGACTCTCCCGCCTCATGGGGCGCTTTCATACCGCCGCCTCGTTTTGATCCTTTGGAGCGGCTTTTTTTCAAACCATCCATCATTGGGCATCTCCTTTTTGACCAGCACCAAATAGGCGAAATGCTCTATCCCTTCCGCATATTCTTTTTGGCTTGTGCAGCGGTCGAACCGCAGGGCGGTCTTGGCCGATATTTGATAGCTTACTCCATTTACCGCAACAGAGTGCCCACGAAATTCAATTTTCATCTTGCTTTCTCTGCCTTTCCCGCCGCCCGCTGCACAAGGACAGCGGCTAAAACTCCACCGGCTCCTGATGGATGCGGTTATAGTGATCGATTTCTTTTTGCCATTCAGAAAGCGTAATCGCAGATGGCGGATCAAAATTCCCTGCGCGCTTTCTCATCGCAAGCCGATCATCAATCGTATAGCAGCGCCCCAGCTTCTTGCTTTTGCACTTCTGCACAAAGGTGCGGAGGTCGTCGGCAAGTTTGATGTATCGTTTGGGCCTGTCATGGTAGCGGAAAAAGATTTTCCCGCGCTCCCGGCCGTCCACACAGAGGAACACGTAGTCGCCAAATACGTTTTCGGCAATGGGGAACATGCCATCTTTCAGAAAGTCGGGCACAAGAAATTCCATCTCATAAAGCTCCGGTCCGCTCCCCTCATAAAGCTCCAGCCCGTCTCCGCCGTCCCGCAGCTCATAGAAGGAAACCAGATCGGACGACACGCCGGACAGCCGGAAGTCAGTTTCCGGGGTCTCGCCGCCGTTGTATTTCAGCAGGAACGCCCGGTATTCCTGCGGAAAGGTAAAGCCATGTGCCGCTTCATAATGGGAGAGACCGGCCTCTGTGACAGGATACCCTGATTTCGATATCAGCATGGAAATGCCTCCTTTGGATCGGTTTATTCTTTTCCAGCGCCCGCAGGTCAGACGAGTCAGAATTGGAGCAGGCCGGTTGGATCATCTATCATGACAAAAATTCACTTTTTGAAATGGGCCAGATCATAGGGATAATACTGCTGATCTTTCAGGCAACTATCGTCTATTCCCAATATTTTGACCGCCGCCGCCGTTTCGTTGCTCCAATATCCGCAATAAAGCATTTCATCAGATTTATGAATGTCATACCACGGAAGAAAAGAATGGCCCTGATACCATTTTTTCTCTAAATACTTTTGGATGTCCTCCGCTTTCTTCGGGCTGTGTTCCAAGATGTCGCGCAAGGTTTGATATGGATTTTTCATAAAAACTTCCCATGTCATATAATCTTTCCGTTCATCCCTTGAAGAAAGCAAAAAACCAACTATCCAATCTTTCCGCCCATATTGATAGGCAGCTTTTGATACAATGCCCCATGTTTCATCATCCACTTCATACAATACCGCAAGAGAAACCGCATCTATAATATCAGGTTGGCTGGTGTTGATGTCCCACTTTTTCGACAAGGAGCAGAGAACTTCCGGCCATTCTTTACTCAAACCGTTCAGATCCGCACCCATGCTATATTTTGCCGTCAATACCGAAGAATTTAATCCGGCTACCCGTGTTTCGATTAAGGCAAGCCTTTCTTGCGGTATTCCTCCCCGTTTCATCGTATCTGCAAATCGGTCGATCCGACCTTCCTGTTGCTGAATGTACTTTCTAAAATACCCTTCACTTTTAAGCGGATCTCTTACTTGTCTGCCTTTTAGCTTATCAAAAATCCCCATGTAAACGCCCTCTTTTTATTTGCTGTCTCTGCCCTATGGGGCAAAATCCCCGCAGGACGGCCCACCAAAAGTCAATTCCATTGTACCATCCCCGGCGGGAAATGGGAAGTCCCTCGCCGCTCCCGGCCCAATCTGAAAAAGCGCCTGTCATTCTCACAAGGAAAATGGCAAGCGCCGGTTGGTGGGTTCCGTATTCAATTTTCACATGGGAAAGGCGCGGCCTCTCTGCCGCGCCTTGGTGGGTGGTGTTCGGTTGATTTTATATCAGTCTTTTTCCTGTTGTTCTTTTGCGCGTTCCTTTTCCCGCTGCTGATCTTGTTTCCGAAAAGATATGATAGATTGAACCAATCCATAAATCAGAAACGCAATTACACCAACAAAATACATCTTAAATCTGTTGGCTTCCTCTGGCGTATCTTGGGCAGAAATTAAAGCCATAAAGATTGCAGAAAAAATGAGTGACACAATGATGTAGAGTACATAAAACAGTATGCGCGTCGTTTTAGTATGCGTTCTCTGATAGATCACGGTCGTTTTATGTCCTTTGAAGCGTCCACGTTCAAACATTCCTACATCATGGCCGGGATACTCCCAATCTGTCCGATGTTCCTTGTTTGGAACAAAGCCGTCCTCTGGCGTTTGGGTAATCTTTTCAATCTGAGTATGGGAACCGTCTTTGTTGATCTGGTCTTTCAAGGTTTCTCGTTTCATTACAGCCGCTCCTTCCAAAATATTTGTAATCATTCAAAGTCTTTATCTAATCTCGTTTCGCCGCTGCTGGCTGGACAAAGTGTCCAGAGGTTGGGGCGGGGTGGTTATGCCCCCAGCTTTGGGACAAAATGTCCCAGCGGGGGCGCGGCCCGTCAAAGCTGATTCCATTGTACCATCCCCGGCGGGAAATGGGAAGTCCATCCGTATTGTTCTTTGATTGCGTAACCAGTTTCAAGTGTGCAAAATGCACACTTGATTTTCAGAGGTTTACCGCTCCATGCCCCTGTCCCGGCGCTGGGTGTGGGCCTGCTCCTGCCGCCTCCGGGCGGTGTCCACGGTGGATTTCACTTGGTACAGCTTCATCAAGTCCTCCCGGATGGGCTTGTACTTGGCGTAGTACTCTTGGTACGCCTGCTGCAGTTTCCCCCGCTCCTTCCGCCACGCGGCGAGGGGCAGCTTGCCCTCCGGCGTGAAGTGGGGTTCCAGCTTGCGGCGGGCCATATAAAACTGCCGCAGCTCCCCCTCGTGGGCGGCCTTGAATTTCTCCCGCTGGCCCTTGCGGTGGATGGCGTTGAGCTGGGCGTGGATGGGTTTCAGCTCCCGGTATCGTTCCGCTTGTTCCAGCAGGCCGTCCAGCTCCTTCATGCGGGTCTGCTTGCTGTCCATGCTTGCCTTTAGTTCCTCGATCCGTTCATTGTGGGAAGTGACACGGGCCTCCAGATCGTCCACGGTGTAGAGCTTCTGCCCGGTCAGGTAGTTCACGGCGTCGGCAAACTTTTGGAGATTGCCCACTTTGCCCTTGTTGCTCCACGCCCCCGCGTTCCGCGCCCCATAGTAGGCGGATAACAGGTCGGCAAGCGTGGGGGTTGGGGATCCCCCCGTCCTCCTTGTCGGGCCGGTGTACGGCAAAGTCCACCACCATGCCCCGGC
>ERZ1090860.118-NODE-119-length-48440-cov-32.011801_pt1 | contig 48440 bp, 44 predicted proteins | sample MGYA00478483_ERZ1090860 | MGnify/ENA primary metagenome ERZ1090860 (study PRJEB33644, sample SAMEA5815741) | chicken gut metagenome | biome: Chicken; feature: Gastrointestinal Tract; material: Caecum | place: Ireland | collected 2019-01-01 | study: A study of the...
GGGCATCAGCCACTATTCCTCCACCAAGGCCAGCTCGGCCAAGGAACTGCTGGAAGCCCTGGGCTACATCAACTACTCCACCTACGGATGGGGTTCCACCGGGGTGGCGGACAGCCTGCTGGGGATCCGCTACCTGTACAGCGACGGCTCCCGCCTGGTACCCGGCCAGTATGAGGCCCTGGACACCGGCACCGAACTTTCCGTGTGGGAAAACCCCTGCGCCTTGCCCCTGGCCTATGTGGGCTCCTCCGACGCTTTGAACGTGTCCATTGCAGACAGCGAAAATACGTTTGAACTGCAGAATGCCATGCTCACCGCCCTGGTCCCCGGCACCCCGGACGCCCTGCTGCCCGCGGACCTCAGCTTTGAGCAGCCGGAACAGGGCATCCTGCTCACCTTCACCGCCCCCTGCGACGGCCCCTGTTATCTGGCCATCCCCACCCTCACCGACATGACCCCGGCGGACGTGGCGGTGAACGGCACCCTGCTGGGCGAGTACTTCAACGGGGATTCCCTGGGCGGGGTGTTCCCCCTGGGAACCTTCCAGAAGGGAGAGACGGTGGAGCTGCGCCTGGGCTTTGCGGACAGCGAGGAAGCCCGGGCCGCCATCCAGGTGTACAGTCTGGATGAGAGTGTGCTGGCGGCTGCCTCCGCCACTTTGCAGGCCACCGAACCGGAAAAAATGACCATCCGGGAGGGCGGTCACATCGACCTCGTCGCCACCGGCACCGCCGACGCCGACCTTTTGGTTCTGCCCTTTGCCTGGGAGGATTCCGCCCACTGGAAGCTCACCGTCAACGGGGAGAAGGCCGAGACCGAATGTGTCTTTGGCGGCTTCATCGGGGTGCGGCTGCATGAGGGCGAAAACCATGTGGAGCTGCACTACGCCCATCCCGGCGCGGCGGCAGGGCTGGCGGGCACCGTGGTCTGTGCGGGCATCGCCGCGCTCTGGTTTGCCCGGGAAAAACGCCGCAAGGCGAAAGGAGAGAACCCATGACCGATCGTGCCATTGAGATGGTGGTGGAAGCGGGCAAAGCCATGCTGGAAAACGGGGGCGAGGTCTTCCGCGCCCAGGACACCATGGAGATCATGGCCCGCAGCCTGGGCATCCGGGAATTCCGGGTGTATGTGCTCACCAACGGCATCTTTGCTTCGGCGGAAGGGGAGGACGGTCCCATCAGTGCCGTGCGCCACGTGCCCCGGGTGAACATTCATCTGGGTCGGGTGGAGGCGGTGAACGCCATTTCCCGGGAACTGGCAGCCGGCAAGCTGGACCTGGACAGCGCCGAAAAAGCCCTGCAGGACGCCTGTGCCATCCCGGCCTACGGGTTCCGGGTGTCCTTGCTGGCGGGCGCGGTGGGCAGCGGCTGTTTTGCCTTTCTGTTCGGCGGCGCCGGACCGGAGATCGTCACCGCCTTCTGCGCCGGCATTGTGGAGATGCTCATCATGCAGCTCTTCCACAAAGGCGGGGTGAGCAAGGTCTTTACTGATATCGCCGCGGCCGCCGCCTGCACCGCCCTGGCCCTGGCCATGCGGATGGTGTGGGGAGCCGGGTACAATCCCAGCGGCGCCATCATCGGCGCCCTGATGGTGCTTACCCCCGGTGTGGCCCTGACCATGGGCATCCGGGACATCATCAATGCCGACTACCTGTCCGGCACCATCCGCCTGTTCGACGCCCTGCTCTGCGCCGGGTGTCTGGCCTGCGGCGTGGCCCTGACCTACATGGTGGCCGTCAGTCTGTGGAGGATCCCCCTGTGATGAACCTGCAATTTTTCGGCAGCTGTGTGCTGCAGTTCTGCGTTGCCATGGTGGCAACGGTCTGTTTCAGTCTGGCGTTCCAGGTGCCCCGCCGCCACTTCCTGGCCTGCGGCACCGCAGGGGCGGTGGGCTGGGTGGTGTACATCATCTGCACCGCCGCCGGCCTTTCCATGCCCGCCGCCACCCTGGTGGCCACCTTCCCCCTGGCGGGCATCTCCCGCTTTTTTGCCATCACCCACCGGGCGCCCGTCACCCTGTTCCTGCTGTGTGCCATCTTCCCCCTGGTGCCCGGGGCCGGTATCTACTACACGGCTTATTATCTGCTCAACAATGAACAGGTGCTCTTTGCCAGCAAGGGTGTGGAGACGTTGAAGACCGCCGTGGCCCTGGCCATGGGCATCGCCATCGTCTGCAGTATCCCTCTGCCCCGCAAACTGTCCCGCCATCAGTATCGCGGTCCCAAAATGAACTGAAAAACAGCGGTGTGCCCAGGCACACCGCTGTTCTGTTTCCCGTTTTTGATCCTTACCGTCCGGCGTTGCCCAAAATCCGTCCCAGGTCCGCCAGGATGTCATGGGGCAGCATGGTCATCTGGCTGGTGCGGGCGGCGCAGGCATCCGCCGCCGCTCCGTGCAGCCACACCGCACAGTACGCTGCCTCAAAGGCGGGCAGTCCCTGGGCCAGCAGGGCCGCCAGCATCCCGGCCAGCACATCCCCGCTGCCGCCCCGGGCCAGACCCGGGTTGCCGGTGGTGTTGCGCACCAGCCGCCCGTCCGGGGCGGCCACCAGGGTACCCGTGCCCTTCAGCACCGCCACACACTGGAACCGTCTGGCGCAGCGCTGCACCGCCCCGGGCCGGTCCGCCTGCACCGCCTCCACCGTGGTGCCAAGCAGGCGGGCCATCTCTCCCGGGTGGGGGGTCAGCACCGTGTCCCGGGGCAGGAACGGGGTGGTGCCCAGGTCCCCGGCGGCTATGGCGTTCAGGGCGTCGGCGTCCAGCACCGCTCCGCGCCAGGGCGCGCCGATGCCGCATAAAGCGTTCAGCACCCGGCCGGCGCTCTCCCCCAGGCCGGGGCCGGCCAGCAGAACGGCGGAAGTCCCGCTGAACCGCTGGCGCACCGCCGCTGCATCCGCCGCCAGCACCCCGCCGTCGGCGTCGGTGCGGCAGGGCAGGGCACAGCATTCGGGGGTGCGGGTCAGCACCAGCTGGATCACCGGCTCCACGCTGGCCAGATACACCAGTCCGGCGCCGGTGCGCAGGGCACTCTCACAGCACAGGGCCGCCGCACCCCGGTAGGCCATACTGCCCGCCACCGCCGTCACCCGGCCGTAACTGCCCTTGTTGGTGTCTGCCTCCCGGCGGGGCAGGCAGGCCAGGACCTCCTCCCGGCTGATCTCGTGCATACAAAAGCCCCCTTTATGGCACGCGGGAACGTGCCGTTTTTCCCATTATACCCCCAAAAAACCGAAAGGAGCAAGACAATGGTACCTGAACTGGAACGTTTGATCCAAAAAAGCAGCCGCCTGGTGTTTTTCGGCGGCGCCGGTGTTTCCACCGAGAGCGGCATCCCGGATTTTCGCAGCGTGGACGGTCTGTACCACCAGACCTTCCGCTATCCGCCGGAGACCATGCTTTCCCACACCTTCTTTGTGCAGCACACCGCCGAATTCTTTGACTTCTACCGCAAAAAGCTCATCGTTCACGGGGCCAAGCCCAACGCCGCCCATCTGCGGCTGGCGGCCCTGGAAAAGGAGGGCAAATGCAAGGCGGTGGTCACCCAGAACATCGACGGCCTGCACCAGGCCGCGGGCAGCAGGACGGTGTATGAGCTCCACGGTTCCACCCTGCGCAACTTCTGTACCCGGTGCGGCAAATTCTACGGGGTGGACTTCATCGAGGAAGCGGCCGGCCACGGGGACGGCGTGCCCCATTGCACCGAGTGCGGCGGCCTGGTCAAGCCGGACGTGGTGCTCTATGAGGAAGGCCTGGACGAAGCCACGGTGGAAGGGGCCATCAAGGCCATCCGTCAGGCGGACCTGCTCATCGTGGGCGGCACCAGTCTGGCGGTGTACCCGGCGGCGGGTCTGCTGCGGTATTTCCGGGGCGATGAGCTGGTGGTCATCAACAAGCAGCCCACCCCGGCGGACGAGTCCGCCAGCCTGGTGCTGCACCTGCCCATCGGGCAGGCACTGGGCCCGGATGCTGTAAAACCGGAGAATCCCGAAACCCCGTGATTTGCACAAAGAAACGCGAAAAACTTGGGCAATGTGCGGATTTTTTTGGCGTTTTTTTACAAAAAGACTCTTGGCTTTTTTGTCTGGTTCTGTTATGATAGAAATATAGTCTGCATGAACTATCGGAAAGCAGACATGTGGAACAGCAGGGGGGCTGGAAGGTATGGCAAGTGCGTTGACAGACTTTGTGAAAAAGCGGGAATTTCTGGTTTGCATGGACTCAGACGGCTGCGTGATGGACACTGTGCGCATCAAGCACTGCACCGTCTTCTGCCCGGAACTGATCCGTGTGTTCTCGCTGGATGAATATGCCGATATGATCACCTCCGCCTGGAAGGAGATCAACATCACCGGCATCACCCGGGGCATCCCCCGGTTTGAGAGCGTGGTGCAGATCTTTGACCGGCTGAAGAACCGCGGGGTGGAAGTGCCCGGGTCGGAGGATATCGCCGCCTGGGTGCGCACCGCCTCGGAGCTGAGCACTGCCAGCCTGCAGCAGGAGATGCTGCGCACCGGCAGTCTGGCACTGCGCAAGCTGCAGGAGTGGAACAACGCCTGCAACCGCCGTATCCAGGCCCTGGAACCCACCTTTGAGCCTTTCCCCGGGGTGGAGACCAGCCTGCGCCAGCTGCACGCCGTGGCCGACGTGGCGGTGGTGTCGGCGGCCAATGAGTCCGCCATCGAGAGCGAGTGGACCCGGTACGGGCTTTCCCGCCACGCGGACGTGATCTTCGGCCAGGAGGTGGGCAGCAAGGCCAACTCCATCGCCGTCATGCTGGCCTGCGGGTATGAGAGCCGCAAGGTCATGATGGTGGGCGACGCCATGGGGGACGCCCAGGCCGCCGCCGCCAACGGGGTGGCCTTTGTGCCCATCCTGCCCGGTAAGGAGGCCGAAAGCTGGCGCCGCCTGCAGGAGGAGGCCCTGCCCAAACTGCTCCACGGCACCTTCAATCCCACCTACCAGAACGAATTGCTGGCGGCGCTGCGCAGTGCTCTGCGCGGCTGATGACCCCGGCTTTGCGCAAGGCCCCCGCCCGGGGCCTTGCGTTTTTTTATGGGGTTTTCCGGAATTTTCAGATACAATTCGGGTACAATCGCTCCATATGATAAAGGATAAGGGGGCCTGTGTGGATGAATCGGATCCTGATTGTGGAAGATGAACAGACCATTTCCCGGCTAATCGAAGTCAGCCTGACCCGGGCCGGGTATGCATGTACCGTGGCCAACGACGGGGTGAAGGCCGCCGACCTGATCCAGGACAATGACTTTGACCTGGCGCTGCTGGACATTATGCTGCCCGGACTGGACGGCTACGACCTGCTGGAATACCTGCGGCCCATGGGCACGCCGGTGATCTTTATCACCGCCAAATCCAGCGTGAAGGACCGGGTCAGGGGGCTGAGCCTGGGAGCGGACGACTACCTGGTCAAACCCTTTGAGGTGGAGGAACTCATCGCCCGGGTGGAGGCGGTCCTGCGCCGCACCGGCCGGGGCGGGCAGACCCTGACCGCCTTTGATGTGACCTTGGATCTGACCGAGCGCCGGGTGATGCGCGGCGGTGAGCCGGTGGACCTGACGCCCCGGGAATTCGCTTTGCTGGAACAGCTCATGCGCAACCGGGGGGCGGCGCTCTACCGGGACGTGCTGTATGAGCGGGTGTGGGGCGGCGAGATGGCCGATACCCGCACCCTGGACCTGCACATCCAGCGGCTGCGCAAAAAACTGGACTGGCACGACAAGATCGAGACGGTCTATCGTGTGGGATACCGGCTGAAAAAAGAGTGAGGTGCATCCCCGGGACGCACCGGAAGGGAACCGCCTATGCGATTTTCGGAAAAACTGGTCTGCACCATCCTGCTGGTGGTGGTGACCTTTTTCGCCCTGGGGGGCAGCGCCCTTCTGTACGGCGATTTCCAGGACCGCCTTTCCTCGTTGGCAGACCAGGAGCAGAACCGCCACGATATGCTCTGCTATACCCTGGAAAATGAGATCCTCTCCCTGCATCGTCAGGGGGAGGCCGTGACCGAATCCGGCCTGGGCAGCTTCTGCGCCGACCTGCTGGAACCGGCGGAAGGGGGCACGGCCCAGCTGGCCGCCCTCTACCACACCGACAGGCAGATGGGGCAGGGGGCGGTGTATTCCTGTCTGCCCGCGGTCTGGGGCGCCAGTATGCTTCCCGGCAGCGGCCAGCAGGCCATCCTGCGCAGCGGCGATTCCCTGTGGCGGGTCTACTGCACCGACCTGCTGGACGGGTGGACCCTCTACTCCGCCTATGATCTGTCGGAGGCCTTTGCCGCCCGGTCCCGCAGCCTGCAGCGGTTCCTGCTGCTGGAGGCGGCGGTGGTCATCGGGGCAGCGGCGGCGGCCGCCATCTTCAGCCGCAAACTCATCCGGCCCCTGGCCCTGCTGAACCAGGCCAGCCGGCGCATCGCGGCGGGGGACTATGCCCTGCGCACCAACGTGCGCACAGACGACGAGATCGGCCAGCTCAGCGAAAGCTTTGACAGCATGGCCGCCGCCGTGCAGGACAAGGTGGCAGCGCTGGAACTTTCGGTGCAGCAGCGGGAGGACTTCATGGGGGCGTTCACCCATGAACTCAAGACCCCCATGACCGGCATTTTGGGCTATGCGGACCTGTTGCGCAGCATGCAGCCAGACCCGGCGGAACAGCGGGAGGCGGCAGGAGCCATCTACCATGAGGCCCACCGCCTGGAAAGCCTCAGCGGCAAACTGCTGCAGCTGCTTCACCTGGACGAGGAGGAGCTGGCCCTGGGTCCGGTGGCCCTGGACCGGGCGGTGACCATGGCGGTCAAGGCCGCCCGCCCCGCCCTGGAACAGAACGGCCATGCCCGGGTGGAGACCCTGTCCACCGGACTCTGGGTGCAGGGAGATACCGACCTGCTCTGTGACCTGGTCCTCAACCTCATCACCAACGCGGCCAAGGCCGGACCCGGGGGGACCATCACCGTTTCCGCCGAACAGGCGGGCCGGACGGTGCTGCTCCGTGTGCGGGACCAGGGCTGCGGCATTCCCGCCGACCAGCTGGCCCGGGTCACCGAGCCTTTTTACATGGTGGACAAGTCCCGCGCCCGCAAGCAGGGCGGCAGCGGGCTGGGGCTGGCGCTGTGCAGCCGAATCGCCCAGGCCCACGGGGGGACCCTGACCATTGACAGTGCCCCCGGCAAGGGGACGGCGGTCACCGTCACCCTGCAGGCAGTATCAAAACCGAAAGAAGGGGGTGCCGTATGAAGCGGAACCGGAAGCGGGGCTGGATGCTGGCTTTGTGCGCCGCCGCCATCGTGCCCCTGGCAGCCATCCCCCTGGGATGGTTTGCCCTGACCGACGCAGCCATGGTGGGCCAGACCCACACCCAACAGACCCCCTACACCTCCCTGGTGCCCACCGGGGACGACTACTATCTGCTGCGCCAGCTGAACACCCGGGTGGAGCTGGCCTGGCGGAACTACAACGGCCAGATGTATTCCACCGAAGACGGGGTAGAAGGCATGTATTTTTCCGGCGCCACCTACTCCGGCGGCATGACCTACGCCGATGCGGATATGCAGCAGTACCGGGATGAGGTTCTCCAGACCCTGGTGGATGGAGGCGTTCTGCCCCAGGCCTGGTGGGACCAGGTCAAGGAAGAGATCGACTACTGGGCGGCCCCTACCTATTACAGCACCGATTCCCTGGGCTTTCTGCGGCTGAAAACCTATGTGGGGGAAAATTCCCAGACCTGCCTGCTGAACATGGAGGTGGACAGCCGCACCGGCAAGGTGGTGGCGCTGTGGATCAGTGCCCTGCAGAGGCATGAGATCGACCCCGCCGTTGCCCTGCCCGCCTGGGTGGAACTGAACGAGCTGGACGGGCTGGGGGACTGGACCGTGCCGACGGGCACCGACTATGAACAAAGCGGCCTGTACAGCGAGAACGGACAGGCCCTGATGACCTGCGCCACCGGGGAGGATACTTTCAGCAGCAGCGGCGAGACCCGGCAGTTCCTCAGCCTGCAGCTGGGACCTTACACAAAGGAGGTGAGCGGATGAAACACCTGCTGATCCTCGGGCCGGCGCTGTTGCTGGTCTTTCTTACCGCCTGCGGGAGCGCGCCGTCGGACACCGCCACCACCGAGACCGCTGCCACCGCCGAAACCGCCGCCACCTGGACGGTGGGGAAGATGGAGCCGCTGTACAGAGCCAACAGCCAGGGCTATTACCGGACAACCTACCGGGAGCGGGAGGGCGGTAACACGGTATATGCTTACGACCTGATCACCAGGGTATCCTTTGATACCCTGGAAGAGGAAGTCCTCTGCCATCTGCCGGGGTGTGAGCACGACACCCCGGATTGTGTGTCCTACATCAACATCCAGACCTCCGATGTCATCCTGGCCCAGGAGGACGGGTCGGTGCTGGTTTATCACGCCGCTTTCTCCGACCAAAGCGGGCAGAACATGCTGGAAAGCTACCAGGAAATTCTCAACGATCCCGCCCGACTGGAGGAAGCATATCCCGGAGAGCCGGGGAAAGCCTATGTGCAGGACTGCATCGACATGCTGCAGCAGCCCAGCTATGTGGACCGCATCAGCGCTGACGGTCTGACCCGGGAGAGGCTGGTCACCCTGCCGGAAGGGGTGAACCCCGGGCTGGTCTGCCGGGACGAAAACGCCCTGTACGGGATCGTGAAAGAGGGCGTCTTTGAAGCGGCCACCAACATCTACGGGGTGCGCATCGGTCTGGACGGGCAGGTGGATACCTTTTCCATCCCCGACCCGGACTACACCACCCTGCTGGGCGGCTGGAACGGACAGCTGGTGCTCTGCCATACCCGCAGCCCGGTGGACATGAACACCATGTACCTGTACGGCAACTACGACGGCTATTATGCCCTGATAGCGCAGGATACCCATGACTGCTGGCTGTATGACCCCGCCACCGGAGCGGTGGACAAGATCCGCCTGCCCGACCAGAATGTGGAGCTGTGGCAGGTGGTGGGGGATCAGCTGCTGTACAGCTGCAAGGAGGCGGGCCGGTACACCCTGTGCGCCTACGACCTGATGACGGGGGAAGCCCGTGCCCTGTGCGAGGAAAGCAACATGGAGACGGACGCCTCACCGGTGCAGAATCTGGGCGGGATGCCTCATTTTGTGGTCAGCTATCTGAACGGAAGCATCACGACGGTGGAACTGTCCACCGGGTTGACCTGGTCCCAGACCGAACTGGGGGAAATGGCCGAGGAGATCCCTGCCGGATTCTATGTGAACCGCCCCGTGTGCGAAACCGCCGACGGAAACCTGTTGCTGGAACTGTACAGCAACAGCTACCGGAACCCGATCTACCTTATGGTGCCCAGCCCCGTCACGCCGGAGGAGGACGCGGCGGATGTGTCCGCCTCCCTGCAGGCAATGCAGGACTACTTGCAGGTAACACAGGACTACGAGGAGGCCGCGGAGGAACCCTCGTCTTGACGGCGGCGCAAAATACATTTACGGCGGGTGCCGGCACCAGCCGGGACAGGAAAATTCAGCCGCCTGCCTATCCTGGCCCAGTTCGACTGCTGCCACACCCATCCCATGCTCACCCTGCCCCTGGGCTGTGAGATGGAGCTGGATGCGGGCGCCAAGACCCTGCGCCTACTGGAATCCCCCGTCCGCTGAACCCTTTTCCCCAAAAATCTGCCGCCGGAGCCTGGGCCCCGGCGGTTTTTGCGTTTAGAAAGGGAAAAAATCTCCAATGTTTTCCTTGTGTTCAAAATGACTTCACGGGCTGTTCATTTTTCAGGTCCATGCTATACCCATGGGCCGGAAGGCCCATTTCAAAAGAGAGGATTGTTTTGTATGCAGGAGACCAAGAAACCCCGTGATCCCAAAAAGTCTCTTGGGATCAGTTATCTGGTGATCTTCCTCATCGTGCTGCTGTTCAACACCCTGGTGTTCCCCATGATGCTGCGCGCCGGGGTCCAGCAGGTGGACTACGGCACCTTTTTGCAGATGCTGGAGGAGGACAAACTCAGCACCGTGCAGATCGACGATGAGAAGATCTATTTTATCGACAAGGAAAACAACAGTTACGAGACCAACGCCATTGCCCAGGACCTGAAACTGGTGGACCGGCTGGAGGATGCGGGCGTCAAGTTTGACAAGGTCATCAACGACCCCGGCCCGCTGGACACCATCCTGAACATCATCCTCATGTTCCTGCCCATGATCCTGCTGGTCACCTGGATCAGCTACATGATGCGCAAGCGGATGAACAACATGGGCGGCCCCAACGCCATGATGTTCGGTACCGGCAAATCCGGCGCCAAGCAGTATGTGGTGGAGGAAGGCACCGCCATCAAGTTTGCCGATGTGGCCGGCGAGGACGAAGCCAAGGAAAGCCTGCAGGAGATCGTGGATTTCCTGCACAACCCCCAGAAATACGAGACCATCGGCGCCAAGATGCCCAAGGGCGTGCTGCTGGTGGGCCCTCCGGGCACCGGCAAGACCCTGCTGGCCCGGGCTGTGGCCGGCGAGGCCGGCGTGCCTTTCTTCAGCATCGCGGGCAGTGAATTCGTGGAGATGTTCGTGGGCATGGGCGCCTCCAAGGTGCGGGACCTGTTCAAACAGGCTGGCGAAAAAGCGCCCTGCATCGTCTTTATTGATGAGATCGATACCATCGGCAAAAAGCGTGACGGGGCCTCCGGTATGGGCGGCAACGATGAGCGGGAACAGACGCTGAACCAGCTGCTCACCGAGATGGACGGCTTCGACGCCACCAAGGGCGTCATCATCCTGGCCGCCACCAACCGTCCCGAATCCCTGGACCCCGCCCTGACCCGCCCCGGCCGTTTTGACCGCCGGGTGCCGGTGGAACTGCCCGACCAGAAAGGCCGGGAAGAGATCCTGCGCCTGCACGCCAAAAAGGTCAAGCTGGGCCCCGACTGCGACTTTGCCATTGTGGCCCGCATGACCTCCGGCGCTTCCGGTGCCGAACTGGCCAACATCATCAACGAGGCCGCCCTGAGCGCCGTGCGCCACCAGCGCATGGCCGTGACCCAGTACGACCTGCAGGAGGCCGTGGACACCATCCTGGCCGGTGCCCAGAAGAAGAACCAGATCCTCAACGACAGGGACCGCAGCATCGTGGCCTACCACGAAGTGGGCCACGCCCTGGTGGCGGCCATCCAGACCAACAGCGCCCCGGTGCAGAAGATCACCATCGTGCCCCGCACCTCCGGCGCCCTGGGCTTCACCATGCAGGTGGAGCAGGGGGACCAGGTGCTCATGAGCAAGGAACAGCTGCTGGCCAAGATCGCCACCTTCACCGGCGGCCGTGCCGCCGAAGAACTGGTCTTCGGCTCGGTGACCACCGGCGCCTCCAACGATATTGAGCAGGCCACCCGGCTGGCCCGGGCCATGGTCACCCGCTACGGCATGACCGACGACTTCGACATGGTGGCCCTGGAAACGGTGAACAACGCCTACCTGGGCGGGGATGCCTCCCTGGCCTGCAGCGAGACCACCGCCGCCGACATCGACCGCCAGGTGGTGCAGATCGTGCGCACCCAGCACCAGAAAGCCCTGCAGATCCTGCGGGAGAACCGGGGCAAGCTGGACGAGATCGCCCAGTATCTGTATGAAAAGGAGACCATCAGCGGCGAAGAGTTCATGCGCATCCTCACCGCGGTGCCCCAGCTGCCTGCCGGGGAAAAGGGCGAAATCCCGGCCCAATCCTGACACTCCCTGTCTGCTATAGAAAAAGACCCCCGCCCCGGAAGCTGTCTTCCGGGGCGGGGGTCGCTTTATGCGGAAATCAGGGAACGGTTACTTTTCCACCGGGCCGGTGTAGTCCAGGATGCCGCCGATGTTCTCCGCCTTGGTGTAGCCGTGGGCCTTCATCCAGCTGGTGGCCTGACCGCTGCGGGCGCCGCTGCGGCAGTACAGGAACACCGGGGTGTCGGCGGAGGGCAGGGGAATGCCCGGGGTGTCCAGCAGATGCAGGGGCAGATTGCGGCTTCCGGGCAGATGGCCGGCGGCATACTCCTCACTGGTGCGCACATCCAGCAGCACGGCGCCGGGGGTGGCCTGGAACCGGGCAAAGCCCTCGTTGATATCGGTACGGCGGAACATATCCAAAAAGCTCATGACAGACCTTCCTTTGCTTGTAAGAGGTGGTGGGACCCGGCCCGCAGAGGCCGGGTCTTTCTGTATTAGTATACTACAAACCGGAACAAAGTTCTGTGACACTGTTACTGATATTCGGGCATTTGTCGGCGAACGTACCAAATTTTTTGAAAAAAGTGCTACACAAACCGTGCGGAACGTGCTATAATGTTGCTAAATTGGCCGCGTCTGCGGCCACTGCCTGTACTACGCGGGTCGACGCCGCGGTATGCTGCAAGGAGGAATCGAAACTATGTCCCACGTCGCAATGCTCGCCCTGGAACTGGGTGATGCAAACGTAGTCGTGACCAGCCTGGTGCTCGTGTTCGGCATGCTGGTCGCCCTGTGCCTGATCATCACGCTGGAAGGCAAGATGATGGACCGGGCCGAAAAGCCCGCGGCCCCCAAACCCGCCGCACCCAAGCCTGCCGCACCGGCCCGCCAGCCCGCTCCGGCGCCCGCGCCTGCCGCCCCTGCGGTGGAAGCCGGGATCCCCGCTGAGGTGGTGGCTGCCATTGCCGCCGCCGTTGCCTGCACCGAAGGCGGCGGTGTCATCCGGGCTGTGCGCCGTGCGCCTGCTGCCGGTTCCCGCCGCGGCAACTGGGGCGATGCCGGTGTTGTGGCCAACACCACGCCGTTCCTGGCATGAAGGGTGAGGTGAGCGTATGAGCATCATTCAGAATATTTCGGAAATCTTCGCCAATTCCGGCTGGGCCCAGATCTTCTTTGCGGAGGGCGGCTGGAAGTACGCCATCATGCTGGTGGTGGCCTGCGTGCTGCTGTACCTGGCCATCGTCAAACAGTTCGAACCCCTGCTGCTGCTGCCCATCGGCTTCGGCATGCTGATGACCAACCTGCCCCTGGACGGTCTGTTCCATATGGAGATCTTCCTGAACGAGACCAACCACATCAACTGGGAACTGCTGGGCAGTTCCGGCGGCATGGCCGACTATATCTACCTGGGCGTCAAGCTGGGCATCTATCCGCCCCTGATCTTCCTGGGCATCGGTACTATGACCGACTTTGAACCCCTGATCGCCCGACCCTCCAGCCTGCTGCTGGGCGCTGCCGCCCAGCTGGGCATCTTCTTTACTTACCTGGGCGCCAAGCTGCTGGGCTTCACCGGCGCTGAAGCTGCTTCCATCGGCATCATCGGCGGCGCTGACGGCCCCACGGCCATCTTCACCACCACCAAGCTGGCCCCCCATCTGCTGGGCTCCATCGCGGTGGCCGCCTACTGTTACATGGCGCTGGTGCCGGTCATCCAGCCGCCCATCATGCGCGCCCTGACCACCGAAAAGGAACGCCAGATCATCATGGAGCCCCCGCGCCGGGTCTCCAAGACCGAAAAGATCATCTTCCCCATCATGGTCACCATCATTGTCAGCCTGACCCTGCCGGATGCAGCCATCCTGGTGGGCTGCCTGATGATGGGCAACCTGATGAAGGAATCCGGCGTGGTGGAACGTATCACCAAGACCGCCGGCAATGAACTGATGAACATCATCACCATCTTCCTGGGCTTCAGCGTGGGCTGCACCACCAACGCGTCCACCTTCCTGAACGTCCAGACGGTGGAGATCATCGTCCTGGGCGTCATCGCCTTCGGTGTGGGCACCGCCGGCGGTGTGCTGCTGGGCAAGGTCATGTGTGCCGCCACCCACGGCAAGATCAACCCCCTCATCGGCTCCGCCGGTGTTTCTGCCGTGCCCATGGCCGCCCGTGTCTCCCAGAAGGTGGGTCAGGAATACAACCCCCGCAACTATCTGCTGATGCACGCCATGGGCCCCAACGTGGCCGGCGTTATCGGTTCCGCTGTGGTGGCCGGTATCCTGATCAACATGTTCAGCTGATACCTCCTGCCTGCATGAACAAAATCACCCCCGCACCGCTTTTCCGCGGCGCGGGGGTTTTTCTATGGGGCGGAAGGGGCCGGTGCCGGTTCCCGCACAATCAGCCGGGTAAAATCCGCCCTTTCTCTTTCCTTTTATCGCCGTACGGGGTATAATAGATAAAATGCCGAATTATACGGGTTGGAGGGTTGAAGGTGGAAAAAACAAGCTGCAATATCCTGCTGGTCCACTGCCATTACCGCCTGCCCGGGGGCGAGGACGCGGTCTTTGTGGACGAGCGGGCCCTGCTGGAAAAGCACGGTCATAAGGTGTTCACCTACGAGCGCGCCAACGAGGGCGGCGCTCTGGCTATGGGACTGGAAGCGGTGTTCAGCTGGAAAACCTGGCGGGAGGTGCGTGCCCTCATCCGCCAACACCAGATCGATATTGTGCATGTGCACAACACCCTGCTCACCGTCAGCCCGTCGGTGTTCTGGGCCGCCCGCTCCCTGGGGGTGCCGGTGGTGCAGACGCTGCACAATTTCCGGCTCTTCTGCCCCAACGGGGTGCTGCTGCGGGACGGGCGGGTCTGTGAGGACTGCCCCCGCCGCCGCGGCGGGCTGTGGCAGGCGGTGCGCCACCGGTGCTACCGGTACAGTCTGGCCCAGAGTGCTGTCTGTGCCTTTGTGTACGCCTTCCACCGGCTGCTGGGCACCTACCGCTGGGTGAACCTGATCACCCTCACCGACTTTGACAAACAGAAACTGCTGGAATTCAACACCCGCCGCCGGGTGTTCGACCCAAAACGCCTCTTCGTGCGGCCCAATACCGCCGCTTCGGGGGAGGCCCTGCCCCCGGTACTGCCCTGGTCACAGCGGAAAAACCAGATCGTCTTTGCCGGACGTCTGGAAGAACTCAAGGGCCTGCGCACCGCCGTGGAAGGCTGGAAGCTTCTGGCCCATGACCCCGATGCCCCCGAACTGCTGCTGGTGGGGGCCGGTCCTCTGGACGACTGGGTCCGGCAGCAGGCGGTGCCCAAGGTGCGGCTGCTGGGACTTCTGCCCCGGGGGGAGCTCCACGCCCTCTTTGCCCAAAGCCGGGGGGTGCTGGCCCCCAGCCTGTGCTATGAAAGTTTCGCCCTGGTCCCGGCGGAGGCCCACGTCATGGGCACGCTGGTGCTGGCCAGTGACCTGGGCAACGTGGGAGCCATGGTCCGCCCCGGGGTGGACGGCCTGCGCTTTGTCCCCGGAGACCCGGCCGCCCTGGCCGCCGCTGTCCGGGCATTGCCCGACCTGGGGCAGACCGCCGATCTGGACGCCATCCGCACGGCCGCCCTGGCCGCCTTCGGGCCGGAGGACAATTACCGCCGTCTGATGGAAATTTACCGCGCCGTCCTGGACGGGACGCCCGCGCCGTGATAAGGAGAACCCTGCATGAATCAACTGTACCGCGCCCTGCATATGCCCCCGGCGCGCCTGTTCAAAAAGCTGACCGGGTGGAAAGAGATCTACACCATCGCCCTGCGCCCGGTCCCCACCGCACCGGGATGCGACCCGCTGCCCGCGCTGGGGGAAGAACCGTATACGCCGCTGCCTGCCCGGGCGGGGGTGTGGTACGCTGACCCCCTGCTCTTTTCCCATGAGGGCAAGCGCTGGCTGTTCTGCGAAGCCTTCGACATGGCCAAAGGCAAGGGGGATATTGCGGTCATCGACCTCACCGACCCCCGCCATCCCGGGGAGCCCCGGACGGTGCTGAGCGAAGCCTTCCACCTCTCCTTTCCCACGGTATTCAGCTGGAACCGGGAGATCTGGATGATCCCCGAGACCGGCACCAATCACACCCTGAACCTCTACCGGTGCAGACACTTCCCCGATACGTGGGAACTGGCCGCTTCCTTCCTGACCGGGGACAAGGAGCTGGCCGATACCATCCTGCTGGACATCCGTCCCGGGGGTCTGGCCCTGCTCTGCAGCCAGGTCAAGGCGGACAACGGCCTGTACACCCGCTACCGCCGGTATGAACTGCGCCGGGAGGAACAGGCCGAGGGGGGCTTTGTGCTGGAAGAGGACGAGACCTTCGGGCTGGAAAACCGCAACTACGACCTGGGCGCCCGCAATGCCGGCCCCCTGTTCCGGTGGGCCGGCCAGACGGTGCGCCCCGCCCAGGTGAGCACCAAGGTGGACTACGGCGTTTATCTGCAATTCTGGAGCCGCCGGGATGAAAAAGAGTTCCCCCTGTGCGCCGCCATGCCTGCCAACGTCTCGGTGGAGGGGCTGGACCCGGCCACGGTCATCGGCATCCACACCTATTGCCGGGATGAGGAGATCGAGGTCATCGACGCCCGGTATCTGGCCAAAGTGGGGCCCGTTCCCGCACCCAAACAGGAGGATTCCAAGTCATGCTGACCATCGCCATTCCCCAGCTGTACTGCGGGGCTTCGGGCAAAAAAGGCGCCTACAACCGCCAGGAGGTGGGGCTGGCCCGGGCCCTGGCCGCCCAGGGCTGCCGGACCGTGGTGCTTTACCCGGCAGTGGGGGCCCAAGACATCGAGACCGAAGAACCGGCGCCCGGGGTAAAGATCCTGTATGTGCCCGCCAGTGCCTGGCGGGTCCATGCCTTTTATTCCACCTGGCAGCCCTTGCTGGATGAAAAAGTGGACGCCGTCCACGTCATGGGGGATAACTCCCTGGGGGTGCCGGGGCTGTACCGGTTCTGTCAGGAGCACGGCATCTTCTTTTACAGCCAGCTGGGGGCGGTGCGCTCCGACGCCCGCAACCCCCTGGTGCGGGCGGTGATGGACCTGCTCTGCCGCCGCAACCTGGCCATCTACCGCAAAACCCCCACCTATGCCAAGACCCTGGCGGTGCAGAACACACTGGAAGAAATGGGCGTGCCCTGCGCCGGGGTGCTGCCGGTGGGCCTGGACACTGCCATCATCCCCCAAGTACAGGGGACCAAACCGGAACTGCGGGCCCAGCTGGGCCTGGATCCGGACGCCCAGATCCTGCTCTTTGTAGGCCGGCTGGACACCTACAAGCGCCCCCTGGACCTGGTGCCCCTGCTGGCTGCCCTGCCGGAAAACTGGCAGGCGGTGGTCATCGGCAGCGGTGCCTTGGCCGAGACCCTGAAAGGGGAGATGCAGGCCGCCGGACTGGACCACCGCTGGGTGCACATCCCCAGCGTGCCCAACACCCAGGTACATGCCTATTACCACGCCTGCGACGTGTTTGTGAACTTCAACGACCATGAAATTTTCGGCATGAGCCTGCTGGAAGCCATGTACGCTGGCTGTGTGCCGGTGGCCCGCCACGCCCCCGGTCCCGACCAGATCATCGAGGACGGCATCAGCGGCCTGCTGCTGGACGGCGGCGCCGAAGTCTTTGCCGCCGGGGTACAGGCGGCGGCCTGCAGCGCTGCCATGGGGCAGGCGGCCCGCCAGCGCATCCGGGAACACTTTTTGTGGGACAACAGCGCCCGCACCGTGCTGGCCATGCTGCAACAGGAAGGGGTGCACCGGGATGGACAATGACGGCAAACTGCTGGAACTGGCCCGCAACCTGGTCAAATCCGCCCGTTTCGGCTGGAAATACCGGGGGGTGACCGTGCTGTCCGCCGCCGAGGGCAACCGGCTGGCCAAGGAAGCCCTGGGACAGGGCAAGCCCTTCTGCTTCGGCCGCTGCGGCGCCACCGAGATGCGCACCGTGGCCGAATACCTGCAAACCGGCGGCCAGGACTTTTCCGACCGCATCCGGCGGGAGATCCGAGACCTGTCCGGGGTCTTTCCCACCGACGACGATACCCTGCGCCGCTTCTGCGAATTGTACATCCGCTGCGCCCAGCAGGCCGACCTGCTGGCCTTGTGGGACGTGGGGGCGGAGCGGCAGGTCATCCGGGGCTGCACCCACACCGCCTTCACCCAGCTGCGGGCCCTGGAACCCTATTACCATGAAGCCCCCTGGAGCGCCGCTCTGGCCGGTAAAAAGGTGCTGGTGGTGCATCCTTTCAAGGAGAGTATCCTGTCCCAGTACCAGAAGCGGGAAGCCCTTTTCCCCGGCACGGATATCCTGCCGGAATTCGCCTCCCTGACGGTGGTGCAGGCGGTGCAGGGGCTGGCCGGACAGGACACCGGATATGCGTCCTGGTTCGATGCTCTGGCCGCCATGGAAAGCCAGATGGACGCCGCCGACTACGAGGTGGCCATCATCGGGGCGGGGGCCTACGGCCTGCCCCTGGCCGCCCACGCCCGGGACACCGGCCACATGGCCGTCCAGATGAGCGGGGCCACCCAGCTGCTCTTCGGCATCAAGGGCCGCCGCTGGGATGACCACCCGGTCATCGGCAAGCTGTACAACGATGCCTGGGTGCGGCCCCTGCCCGCCGAACAGCCCGCCGCCAAGGAAAAGGTGGAGGGCGGCAGCTACTGGTAAACACATCCCAAAGGAGAGTTTCATGCGCATCCTGATGATCGGCAACAATCTGGGCATCCAGAGCGGGGTGCAGCGGTATATCCAGAATCTGCTGCTCCACATGGATACTCAGACCTATCAGGTGGACCTGCTGGCCGGCCCCTGCCCGCCCAACCAGCAGAGCACCGGCCCCGCCCTGGAAGCCCACGGCGTGCACTGGTACGCCATCCCGGACGACGACAAAAAGCGTCTGCCCGCCCTGGTCAAGTTCCTGCGCACCCACAAGGGGTATGATATCGTGCACCTGCACACGGCCAGCAAGGTCAACGCCCTGGCCTGCGTGCTCATCCGGCTGTACTGCCCGGGGGCCAAGCTCATCGTGCACAGCCACATCGTCTACCCGCCCATGACCCTGGTCTGGCGGATGGCCCACGGGCTGTACCAGTGTACGGCCCACTGGTTCCTGGGCTGCGGGGTGGCGGCGGGACGGTTCGTCTTCGGGGACCACATCGACCAGAAAACCAACTTCACGGTGGCCTGCAACGCGGTGGACAAGGGCCGGTTCCATCCCGATGAAGCCGCCCGGGCCCGGGTGCGGGAACGGTATCACATCCCCGACTCCGCCCGTCTGTGCGGTTTTGTGGGACGGTACAACCACCAGAAAAACCTGCTGTTCCTGCTGGACGTCTTTGCCGCCATGGTCCAATCCGACGACCGCTGGCATCTGATGATGGTGGGCGGGGGCGAGGACCAGAAGGCCATCGACGAAAAGATCGCCCGCCTGGGCCTTTCGGACAAGGTCACCCAGACCGGCGTGCAGGAGGATATTCCCGCCTTCATGAACGCCTTCGACCTGTTCCTGCTGCCCAGCAACTTTGAGGGCAGCCCCATCACCCTGGTGGAAGCCCAGGGCTGCGGCACCCCCTGTCTGGCCTCCACCAACGTGCCGGATGACGGCGCCGTCACCGACCTGGTGCACTTCCTGCCCCTGGATGCGCCCCTGGATCAGTGGGCCGCCGCAGCCAACAAGGCTGCCCAGGGCGGCCCCCACGCCGACCACTGGGCCGAGCTGGAAGGTGCGGGCTACGAACAGCAGGAAGCCGCCCTGCGGATGCAGGCTTTGTATGAACTGCTGGCGGGGGTGGGGAGCAAATGATCTACGCCGAACTGGCCGGCGGGCTGGGCAACCAGATGTTCATCTATGCCTTTGCCCGGGCCCTGGGACTGCGCTGTGCCGAGCCCGTGACCCTGCTGGACCGGCAGGACTGGCGGGACGGCGCCCCCGCCCACACCAGATGTGCCCTGCAGGCGCTGAACATTGCCCCGGAGGTGCGGATCCTGGCGGAACCGGGTTTCGCCAAAGCCCACCTGCCCCGGCAGAATGCCGCCAAGGCCCTGATGATCAAATACGAGCAGCGGGGCGGCATGATGGACCGGGACTACACCGCCTTTGAGCGGCGGATGGCCCCGGTCCTCAACGCCCTGGGGCTGCATTTTGCCTCCGACGGCTATCTGCCCGCCCGCCGGGGCCACAGCAAGGACTTCCTGGCCTGGGGGTACTTCCAGGCGGAAGGCTATTTTGCCGATGCCGCCCCCCACATCCGCACCGAGCTGCGGGCCAAAGGGGACCTGCCCGGGGCAGCGGCCTCCGCTGCCGCCGCCATCGCCGCCTCTCCCTGTCCGGTGGCGCTGCACTGGCGGTGCGGGGACTACCGCAAGCCGGAGAATGCGGCTTTGCAGGTCTGCGGACCGGCCTACTACGCCGCGGCCTGCCGTGCGGTGCAGGAAGCCCTGCCCGGGGCGGAACTCTTTGTCTTTTCCGACGAACCGGACTATGCCCAGGCCCACCTGGACACCGCCGGCCTGCCCGCCGTTTTTGTGCGGGGCAGCTGGCCGGCGGTGTGGGACCTGGACCTGATGGCCCGGTGCCGTCATTTCATCCTGAGCAATTCCACCTTCAGCTGGTGGGGACAGTATCTGGCCGAACCGGAAGGGCGCCGCGTGTTTGCCCCCGACCGGTGGTACGCCAACGGCAAGCGCACCGCGCTGGTTGCCCCGGACTGGACCCTGCTGCCCACCCGCCAAGGATAAGGGAGGTACGCCCATGCGGCGCAACGAAGCAACACCCATCCGGTTTTCGGTGATCGTGCCGGTGTATAACGTGCAGAATTATCTGTGTGCCTGCGTGAAAAGCGTGGTGGAGCAGCCTGGTCCCAAGGACTGGGAGTGCATCCTGGTGGACGATGGCTCCACCGACCAGAGCGGGCAGATGTGCGATGCTTTCGCCGAGACCTGCCCCGGGGTCATCACCCTCCACCGGGAAAACGGTGGTCTGGCCGCCGCCCGCAACACCGGGCTGGCCGCGGCCACGGGAGAATGGATCCTCTTCCTGGACAGCGACGACCTCTGGCCCGCGGATATGCTGTCCAGACTGCGGGCCGCCCTGGACGACGCCCCGGGCTACGACTGGTATGTGGGGCGGTATCTGGAACTGGACGCCGCTGCGCCGAAATCCGAACCCGCCCCGCCGTCCCTGCCCGTCTTTACCCCCGGCCCCTTTGAAAGCCCCGACTACGCCCGACGCGTCCAGAAACTCTACGAAAACGGCAACTGGTCGGTGTGGCGGTTCTGCATCCGTCGGGCCTTTCTGGAACAGTCCGGCGTGCAGTTCTGGCCCAAGGTGGTCTGGGCGGAGGACTACCCCTTCGACCTGCTCCTGCTCCACCACTGTACCCGGCTGTATTTCCTGGATTTTCCCATTACCATCTACCGGGTCAACCGGGCGGGGAGTCTTTTGAACAGCAACCTGCCCAAGCACTTTGTGGGCATCCTGGCCGCCCGCAAGGGATTCCGCAAGCTCTTTGCGGGACCCGGGGCCGGGGGCTTTACACCGCAGGAACAGGAGGAAGTCTGGCGCCGGGTGGCCAACGTATTCTGGCCCCAGGCCCGGGCCGCCGCCGTGAAGGACAAGGGGGTCCGCCGTGCCTGTGCCGCGGGCATTGCCCGCTGCCGGGACCTGTACAACAAGGGCGAGCAGGCCTCCGGCCGTACGGACTGGGTTCTGTTCCGCTGGATGATCACCCTGCTGGGACCCCGGGCCGGACTGTGGCTGGCCGCACACCTGAAACACTAAGGAGAATCCGCCTTGCGAACCAAACGCACCCTCATCAATCTGGTGTATACCCTGGGGCAGAGCCTGGTGCTCCTTCTGCTGGGGCTTGTCACCCGCAAGCTCTTTGTCACCAACTTCGACGCCTTCGTTCCCGGGTACTCGGACACCATCAACAACCTCTTCAACTTCTTCTCCATCGCGGAGTTCGGGGTGGGCAGCGTCATCAGCTACCGCCTGTATGAGCAGATCGCCGCCAAGGACATCGACCGCATCAGCCGGTATATGTCCCTGTACAAGTGGGCCTACCGGGCGGTGGGGGCCTTCATCGCCCTCATGGCGGTGGTCTGCGCCTTTTTCCTGCCCCTGCTGGTGGTGCAGGAACAGGAACCGGACTGGCTCATGGTCTACGGCATCTACGCCATGACCGCCCTGTCCACCCTGTCCAGCTACTTCCTCATCACCCGGCGGCTCATGTACACCTGTACCCAGCAGGGGTATGTGTGTACCAAGATCGACCTGGGCTTCAACGTGGCCACCAGTCTGGCCAAGATCGCCATCGCCCTGTGGATCCCCAACTATTTCCTCTATTTCGGCATCCAGATCCTCTTCAACACTCTGGCCAACGTGGTGGTGGCCTGGCGGTACAAGAAGGACTTTCCCGAACTGTACGAGGCCAAGGTCACCCTGGCCGACTTCAAGGAACTGGGCATTTTCCACGATCTGCGGTACTATCTGGTGCACAAGCTGTCCAACACCATCTACGGCTCCTCGGACAACATCGTCATCACCAGCATGCGGGGCGCCGCCCTGGTCACCCGGACCGGCAACTATTCCACCATCTCCACCAGCGTCAACAACATCTGCAACAAGATCCTGGATTCCTTCGCCGCGGCTATCGGCAGCATTGTCTATGACCGGGACGCGGAGGCCGACGGCCATGCCAGGGCGGTGTTCTGGGGGCTGGACCTCTTCAGCTACTGCTTCGGCAGCTTTGTGGCGGTGGCTTATTTCTGCCTGTTCCAGCCCTTCATCCGGCTGTGGATGGGGGAGAGCTACCTGCTGCCCATGGCCTATGTGTTCTGGTTCTGCATGAACGAGTATATCGGCTGGAACCACCGGATGCTGGGCTCCTACCGGGCGGTGCTGGGCCATTTTGAGGAGGACCAGTGGTTCATGGTGGCTTCCGCCGTCAGCAATGTGGTGCTCAGCTTTGCCCTGGTCATCCCCTTCGGGCTGGCCGGGGTGGTGGCGGCCACCGTCATTGCCCACTGCTTCATGTGGATCGGCCGGGGCCGGGTGGTCTGCCGCCATTACATGAAGGGCTGCGGCTGGCGATACCTGGGCCTGCAGCTGGTCCACATCGGCACCCTGTTTGCCATCATGTTCTTCACATCCTGGCTGTGCAGCCTGTGCGGTACGGGCATCCTGGCCTTTGCGGGCAAGGTGTGCATCGTGGCGGTGGTGCCCAACCTGTGCAACCTGCTGCTCTACGGCTGGACCAGCGACGCCGCCTATCTCCGGGGCCGGGGCATGGAACTGGTCCGCAAACTGTCCGCGCGTCTGCGCAAGGAGGAAAACCCATGAGAGTCGGGATTCTGTACATCTGCACCGGGGCCTACACCGTCTTCTGGCCGGATTTTTTCCAAAGTTTTCAACAGAACTTCCTGCCTGGTGTGGAAAAAACCTACTATGTCTTCACCGACGCCGAGCACATCGACCATGACGACGATCCCGCCGTGCGCCGCATCTACCAGAAAGCCTATGACTGGCCCTACAGCACCCTCAAGCGGTTTGCGGTCTTTCTGAGCGCGGAGGAGGAACTGCGGGGCTGCGATTACCTCTATTTCGCCAACGCCAACCTGCTGTGCACCCAGACCATCACCCCGGCGGATGTGCTGCCCCGCCCGGAAAAGGGGGAGGACCTGGTGGTGGCCTGCCACCTGAGCTACTGGCACAAGAAGCCCATCTTCCTGCCCTATGACCGCAACCCCCGCTGCCGTGCCTATATGCCCTACAACGCCGGACAGATCTATGTGGCGGGGGGCTTCAACGGGGGCACGGCCCAGGCCTTCCTCTGGCTGTGCCACACCCTCAACGACCGCACCGAGGCCGACCTGGCCGACGGGGTAATTGCCCAGTGGCATGACGAAAGTCAGCTGAACCGTCTGGTGGCGGAACAGCCCCGGCGGTTCCGGGTCCTGGACCCGGGCTACTGCACCCCGGAGGATCTGGACTCGCCCTTTGAGACCCATCTTCTGATACGCCAGAAGAGCAAGTGGATCAACGTGGGGGCCATCAAGCACAACCAGGGGCCCCGTCGCAGTTTTGTGCGCCGCAAGTGGGAGGCCGCCTGCGAAAACTACCTGCCCTATCTTCTCTGTGCCCGGGATACCCTGCTGGACAAGAAGGTGGAGAGCCGGTAAGCCCGCTTTCCTGTAAACAAAAAACAGCCCGGATGCTTCTGCCGAAACATCCGGGCTGTATTATTTTACTGGATTATTCCTCTTTGGCGAAATCCTGGATCTCGTCCGCGATGGCTTCCGCGGTCAGGCCGTACTCACGCAGCACGTCCCAGGCCGGACCGGAATGGCCGTAGGTGTCCTTCACGCCGATGCGGCGCACGGGGGTGGGGCACTTTTCGGACAGCAGGGAGCAGACCGCTTCGCCCAGACCGCCGATGATGCTGTGCTCCTCCACCGTGACGATCTTCTTGCACTCCTTGGCGGCGCGCAGCACCAGTTCCTCGTCCAGAGGCTTGATGCAGGGCATGTTGATGACCCGCACGCTCAGGGTGCCCTGCTTCTTCAGCTGCAGGGCGGCCTTCAGCACTTCGCTGGTCATCAGGCCGGTGGAGATCACCGCAATGTCGAACCCGTCGGTCAGGGTCTCGCCCTTGCCAATCTCAAAATGGTACTTTTCCGGGTCATGGAACACCGGGGTGGCCAGACGGGACAGACGCAGGTACACGGGACCATTGAAGGCGTAAGCGGCCTTCACGGCGGCCTTGGCCTCCACGTCGTCGGCGGGGCAGATGACCGTCATGCCGGGAATGGCCCGCATGAGGGCAAAGTCCTCGCAGCACTGGTGGGAAGCGCCGTCCTCACCCACCGAAAGTCCGCCGTGGGTGGCGGCGATCTTCACGTTCAGGTGGGGGTAGCCGATGGAATTGCGCACCTGTTCCCAGGCACGGCCGGCGGCAAACATGGCAAAGCTGGAAACAAAGGGCACATAGCCGAAGGTGCTCATACCGGCGGCCACGCCCATCATGTTGGCCTCGGCAATACCGCAGTTGAAGAAGCGGGCGGGGTATGCCTTGGCAAAAACGGCCGTCTTGGTGGAAGCCGAAAGGTCGGCGTCAAACACGACCAGATCATCGTGGCCGGCATCCGCCAGCTCGACCAGCGCCGCACCGTAGCTGTCACGGGTGGCGATCTTTTTTACTTCAGCCATTGTTCATACTCCTTCTCCAGCTGGTCGTGGGCAGCCTGCAGCTCCGCCATGGCGCGCTGGTATTCTTCGTCGTTGGGGCCCTTGCCGTGCCAGCCGACGGCATTCTCCATAAAGCTGACACCCATGCCCTTGGTGGTGTGCAGCAGCATGCAGGTGGGCTTGCCGCTGCCGTGGGACCGGTCAAACAGCACAAAGGCCTGTTCCAGGTCGTTGAAGGAGTTGCCGTTGCACACGATGGTGTTGAAGCCGAAGGCGTCCATCTTCTGGTCCAGGGGCTCGCTGTTCATGATGGAACTGGTGGCGCCATCGATCTGCAGCCCGTTCACATCGATCATGATGCACAGGTTGTCCAGTTTGTAGTGGGAGGCAAACATGAAAGCTTCCCAGCACTCGCCTTCTTCGATCTCGCCGTCGCCCATGATGGTGTAGACGTTGATGTCCTTGCCCTGGTTGCGGGCGGCCAGCGCCATGCCGCAGGCCGCCGAAACGCCCTGGCCCAGGCTGCCGGTGGACATATCCACGCCGGGAACGGTGTTCATGTTGGGATGGCCTTCCAGATAGCTGCCGCAATGACGCAGGGTCCGCAGATCCTCCACCGGGAAAAATCCGCGTTCCGCCAGCGCCGAATACAGCCCCGGGGCCGCATGGCCCTTGGACAGCACGAACCGGTCACGGTTGGGGTCCTGGGGATTTTCGGGGTCGATCTGCATCTCCTTGAAGTACAGATAGGTCAGCGCATCCGCGGCCGAAAGGCTGCCGCCGGGATGCCCGCTCTTGGCCGCATGGGTGGACTCGATGATGCCCATGCGCACGCGGGTTGCAGTCATCTTCAGCTGCAACATATCTTGTTTTAACATAAGTCGCGCTCCTCTTAACAGAAAGATCTCCCGGTCATACCGGGGAAGGTTTCCGAATCTGTTCCACCTTTATCTTATACCAAACCGTTTTGGCGCGCAATGCCTTTTTGGCTCTGCGGGTGAAAAAAACGCAAAAAAATGCCGGATCGCGGCACCAGAAAGCCACGGCTGATACGATAATTTTCAATTATAGCACAAATTCCCCTGGGGGAAAAGTCCCCCCTTGCCGGTGCGCCGGGGCAGCGCGGCCGGTTTTTGTGCTTTACTTTCGGTAAAAAATGCCGTACAATAACTTATAATAGGCCGACTGTCCGGCAGCCGGCCACATCATCGGGCGGGGCTTGCGCGCCGTACCGCCCGCAGGAAAAGCGAGGGTACAACAGTGTTCAAAATCGTGAAAAGACGCGAACTGAACCCCACGGTGACCGAGCTGGTCATCGAGGCACCGCTGATCGCCAAAAAGGCCAAGGCGGGGCAGTTCATCATCATCCGCGCCAAGGCGGACAGCGAGCGCATCCCGCTGACCATCGCGGGCTACGATCGTGAAGCGGGCACCGTCACCATCATCTTCCAGGTGGTGGGCGCCGGCACCATGGAACTCAACACCCTGCCCGAGGGCGGCTATGTCCACGATTTCGTGGGCCCCCTGGGCAAAGCCACCGAGATCGAAGGCCTCGAGAAGGTCTGCGTGGTGGGCGGCGGCGTGGGCTGCGCCATCGCCCTGCCCGTGGCCCAGGCCCTGCATGCCCAGGGCACCAAGGTCACCGGCATCGTGGGCTTCCGTGACAAGGACCTGGTCATCCTGGAAGACGAGTTCCGCGCCTGCTGCGACGAGCTCATCATCATGACCGACGACGGCTCCTACGGCCGCAAGGGCGTGGTCACCGTGCCCCTGGAAGAAAAGCTTTCCGGCGGCGAGACCTTCGACGAAGTCATCACCATCGGACCCCTGATCATGATGAAGTTTGTGGTCAAGACCACCAAGCCCCACAACGTCAAGACGGTCGTCTCCATGAACCCCATCATGGTGGACGGCACCGGCATGTGCGGCGGCTGCCGCCTGACCGTGGGCGGCCAGACCAAGTTCGCCTGCGTGGACGGGCCGGACTTTGACGGCTTTGAGGTGGATTTTGACGAGGCCATGCACCGCGGCACCATGTACAAGGACTTTGAGCGCCATGCCCGGGACGAGGCCTGCAACCTGTTCAAGAAGGAGGTCGAGTAAGATGCCCAACATGGACCCCAAAAAGTGCCCCATGCCCAGCCAGGACCCCAACGTCCGCAACAAGAACTTCAAGGAAGTGGCCCTGGGCTATACCGCCGAGATGGCCGTGAATGAGGCCAAGCGCTGCCTGCAGTGCAAGAACCATCCCTGCCGTTCCGGCTGCCCCGTGGACATCGACATCCCCGGCTTCATCGCCGAGGTGGCCAAGGGCGACTTTGAGGCCGCCTACCAGGTCATTGCCAAGTCCAGCGCCCTGCCTGCCGTCTGCGGCCGCGTCTGCCCCCAGGAGAACCAGTGCGAAGGCAAGTGCGTCCGTGGCATCAAGAATGAGCCGGTGGGCATCGGCCGCCTGGAACGTTTCGTGGCCGACTGGCACCGGGAAAACGTGCATACCCCCGCCGTCAAGCCCGAACCCAACGGCCACAAGGTGGCGGTCATCGGCGCCGGTCCCTCCGGCCTGACCGCAGCCGGCGACCTGGCCAAGATGGGCTACAAGGTCACCATCTACGAGGCCCTGCATGTGGCCGGCGGCGTGCTGATGTACGGCATCCCCGAGTTCCGTCTGCCCAAGGACATCGTCCAGAAGGAAGTGGACGGCCTGAAGGACCTGGGCGTGGACATCGAGTGCAACATGGTCATCGGCAAGGTGCTGACCATCGACGAACTGCTCAACGAGTACGGCTATGAGGCCGTGTACATTGCTTCCGGCGCCGGTCTGCCCCGGTTCATGGGCATCCCGGGCGAAAGCCTGAAGGGCGTCTACTCCGCCAACGAGTACCTGACCCGCGTCAACCTGATGAAGGCCTACCTGCCCGATTCCCACACCCCCATCAAGAAGTCCAAGGCGGTGGCCGTGGTGGGCGGCGGCAACGTGGCCATGGACGCCGCCCGCTGCGCCAAGCGCCTGGGCGCCGAGACCGTCTACATCGTCTACCGCCGCGGCATGGCCGAACTGCCCGCCCGTAAGGAGGAAGTGGAGCACGCCGAGGAGGAAGGCATCATCTTCAAGACCCTGACCAACCCGGTGGAAGTTCTCGGCGACGAGGACGGCTGGGTCAAGGGCATGACCTGCGTGGAGATGGAACTGGGTGAGCCGGATGCTTCCGGCCGCCGCCGCCCCATCGTCAAGGAGGGCAGCGAGTTCGAGCTGGACGTGGATACCATGATCATGGCCCTGGGCACCAGCCCCAACCCCCTGATCCGCTCCACCACCCCCGGCCTGGACGCCGACAAGCACGGCTGCATCATCACCAACGGCCCCGACGGGCTGACCAGCCGTCCCTTCGTGTATGCGGGCGGTGACGCCGTCACCGGCGCCGCCACCGTCATCCTGGCCATGGGCGCCGGCAACCAGCCCGCCACGGCCATCGACGATCCCACCAACCCCAAGAACCAGTAAGGCCCCATACCTGCCGCCAACCGGCGTAAACAAACAGCCGGCCGCCGCGCCGCCGTCCGTTCCGGGCGCGGCGCGGCGGCTTTTTGCGCCCTTTTGCCAAGGAAAGGATTTTCTTTCGCCATGTATAACCGTTTCATCCAGTTCGTGATCCCCCGTATCGGCCAGGGGCTCATCGCCCTGGTTTTGTACCTGAATTTCCTCGCCCTGCCCTTTCTGCAGCCTCTGGCCGGACAGCCGTTGCTCTTCTTCGGCCTGCCCCTGGTCCTGCTGGCCGCCCTGGTCTGGCTGGCCCGGGACCCCCTGGGGGTGGGGCTGGCCGCCGCCGCCCAGCTGTGCGGGGTGTACGCGGCGGGGGATCTGGTCACCCTGCTGGCCCATGCCCTGGACGGCCCGGTGTGGCAGGTCTGGCGGCTGGTATGGCAGGGGGGACTGCTGGCCTGGGCGGTCACGGTGGTGCTGCTCCTGTGGGGCTGGCGCAAGGCGGTGCGGCTGTGCACCACCTGCTACACCGTATCCACCAAAAAGCCCCTGCCCGGGGGCCGGCTGCGGGTGGTGCAGCTCAGTGACCTGCACCCCGGCACCGGCGCCATGAATCACACCCGCATCCCCGAACTGGAGGAGCGGGTGGCGGCCCTGCACCCGGATGTGCTGGTGCTCACCGGGGACATCTTTGATGAGTATACCTCCCGGCAGGACTTTGAGGCCTTCTGCGCCCTCTTTGGCCGGTGGGATCTGCCCGGGGGCAAATGGTTCGTGCCGGGAAACCACGATCTTTTCCATTACTGGCACACCCCCAGCTACACCCGGGCGGAACTGGAAGAGCGGTTCGCCGCCGCCGGGGTGACGATCCTGGAGGACGATTCCCGCCTCCTCTCCCTGCCGGACCGGCAGGGGGCGCCGGTGCGCATCATCGGCCGCAGGGACTGGCTGGATACCAAGGGCAGGCGTCTGGCCCCCGCCGAACTGCAGTCCGGCGGTCCGGACGGGGTGTTCACCCTCTGGCTGGACCATGAACCCCGGGAACTGCGGGATGCCGCCGACGCCGGGGCGGACCTGATCCTTAGCGGCCACACCCACGGCGGGCAGATCTGGCCCGCAGGACTGGTGGCCCGACTCTTCCGGTACAATGAGGTCAACTATGGCCGCAAGCGCATCACCCCCACCTGCACCGCCGTGGTCAGCGGCGGCACCGGCACCTGGGGCTACAAACTGCGCACCGCCGGCCGCACCGAGATCGTCTGTGTGGACGTGACGCAGGAAATGTGATATTCTCTTATGGCGTCATATCCGTTGCGCAAGCAACCGAATACAGCCCACAATTTGGGTATACTAACAACGGATATCAAGATAAGGGAGAGTATATATATGAAGATCGTTTTTTACGGTACCCGCGATTACGACCGCCTGTACTTTGAACTGCTGGCCGCCGACCCGGACTACGGCTGCTCCATCCGTTTCCTGGCCGCCAACCTGGACGTGGACACCGCGCCCCTGGCCAAGGGCGGGGACGCAGCCTGCGCTTTTGTGAACAGCGACTGCTCCGCCCCCGTGCTGGAAGCCCTCCATGAAGCGGGCATCCGGCTGCTGCTCATGCGCTGCGCCGGGTACAACAACGTGGACCTGGCCGCCGCCAAGCGGCTGGGCATCACGGTGCTGCGGGTCCCCGGCTACAGCCCCGAGGCCGTGGCCGAACACGCCATGGCCCTGGCCCAGGCGGCCAACCGCCGCATCTGCAAGGCCTATATCAAGGTGCGCAACAACAACTTCGCCCTGGACGGCCTGCTGGGCTACAACCTCTACGGCTCCTGCGCGGGCATCATCGGCACCGGGCGCATCGGTGCGGCCATGGCCCGCATCTGCCACGGCTACGGCATGACCGTGCTGGCCTATGACCAGTACCACAACCCAGAGCTGGAAGGCATCGTGCGCTATGTGGAACTGGACGAGCTGCTCCGCGCCGCCGACCTCATCAGCCTGCACTGCCCCCTGACCGCCGACACCCACCACCTCATCAACGCCGAGACCATCGCCAAGATGCGGGACAACGCCATCCTGGTCAACACCAGCCGGGGCGGCCTCATCGACACCAACGCCCTCATCGACGCCCTGCGCGCCCGCAAGTTCGCCGGCGTGGGTCTGGACGTGTACGAGGACGAGGACGGCCAGGTGTTCGAGGACTTCTCCGACGACGTGCTACAGAACGAGGTGGTCCCGGTGCTGCTCAGCTTCCCCAATGTGGTGGTCACCAGCCACCAGGCCTTCTTCACCCGCACGGCGCTGCAGAGCATCGCCATCACCACCATGGAAAACGCCCGTGCCTTTGAGCGGGGCGAAAAACTGGTGAACGAAGTCCACGAGTAATCATACAACAAAAACAGCCCCTTCCCGCAGACAATACGGGAAGGGGCTGCATTTTGTTATTTACCAGATGCCGATGATGTGCTGCATGCCCAGGCTCACGCCGGTGATGGCCACCCAGCACACAAAGCCCATGACGATGGCCTTGCCGCCGGTGCGGACCATCTTGACCAAATCGGTGTTCAGGCCGATGGCCGCCATGGCCATGACGATGAAGAACTTGGACAGTTCCTTCAGCGGCTGGAACAGGGAAGCATCCACGCCCGCGGACACGCAGACGGTGGTGATGACCGAGGCCAGCAGGAAGAAGATGATGAAGAAGGGAAAGACCTTTTTCAGGGAGAAGCTGCCCTGCTGGGCTTCGCCGCTCTTGCGGGCCTTGGCGGCCCCCATGAGGGCCAGCACCAGGGTGATGGGGATGATGGCCAGGGTGCGGGTCAGCTTGACGATGGTGGCGCCTTCCAGGGCGTTGGCGCCGGGGTGCATCCCATCCCAGGAGGCCGCCGCGGCGGTGACGGAGGAGGTATCGTTGACGGCGGTGCCGGCAAACAGGGCAAAGCCCTCATTGCTCAGGCCCAGCTGGCCGCCCAGCCAGGGGAAGATCAGGGCTGCCAGCACGTTGAACAGGAAGATGACCGAGATGGACTGGGCGATCTCCTCATCATCCGCATGGACCACCGGGGCGGTGGCGGCAATGGCAGAGCCGCCGCAGATGGAGGACCCCACGCCGATGAGGGTGGAGGTGTTCCCCGGCAGATGCAGGACCTTCTGCAGCAGGAAGGCCACCACCAGGGAGGTGGTGATGGTGGACACGATGACCGGCAGGCTCTGGGCGCCCACCCGGGCGATCTCGGACAGGTTCAGCCCGAAGCCCAGCAGAATGACCGCGTACTGCAGGATCTTTTTGGAGGTGTAGGTGATGCCCGGTTGGGTCAGGGTCTTGTCCTTGTAGAACAGGGCAATGACCATGCCGATGAGGATGGCAAACACCGCGCCGCCGATGACAGGGAAGGCCTTGCCCAGCAGCCAGGACGGCACCGCAATGACCAGGCAGGCCGCAACGCCCGGAAGCAGTTTCTTGATGGTTTCCATAGGATGGTTCTCCTCCTGATATCGTTGGTTTTGTTTTCTCCGTGGACCAGTATATGGCATTTTCAGTATCATGTAAAATTATAATTCTTTATTTATATATAATTGCGTGTTATAATAAGGCCATCAACTGCGCCACGCTATCCGAACAGGAGGAATCCCCATGCTGGACCATAAGGTGGAGACTTTTCTGGCTTTGTGCCAGACCATGAATTATACCCGCGCCGCCGAACAGCTGCACATCACCCAGCCGGCGGTGTCCCAGCACATCCGCGCGCTGGAAGCGGAGTACGGTGCCCGCTTTTTTGCCTATGAGGGCAAACAGCTCTCCCTGACCGAGGCAGGCACCCTGTTTCTGCGCACCGCCTCGGCGGCCCGCCATGACGACCTGCACCTGAAGGAACTGCTGCGGGCCCAGGCAGGGCGGCACACCCTGCATTTCGGGGCCACCCTGACCATCGGGGAGTACCTGATGCCCGGGCCGCTGTCCCGCCTGCTGCGCACCGACCCCGACCTGCGGCTGCGGATGGTGGTGAACAACACCGACGCGCTGCTGGCCATGCTGGACCGGGGGGAGATCGACTTTGCGGTGATCGAAGGCTTCTTTCCCCGGCAGGACTACGACGGTCTGGTCTTTGCCCGGGAGGAGATGTTCCCGGTGTGCGCCCCCGCCAACCCCCTGGCCGCCGGCACCCACGAATTGCGGGACCTGCTGGACGCCCATCTGCTGGTGCGGGAGGAGGGCTCCGGCACCCGGGAGATGCTCCAGCGGGCACTGCAGGAGCGGGGCCTGTCCCTGGCGGATTTTCCCCATCTGGCGGAGCTGGGCAGCCTGAACGCCATCAAGGCCCTGGTGCTGGAAAACTGCGGCATCACCTTCTGTTACCGGTCGGTGGTGGCCAGAGAGCTGGCGGGGGGCACCCTTTGCCGGATCGACCTGCCGGATTTCACCCTGGCCCACGATTTCACCTTCCTGTGGCAGAAAAACAGTGTTTTTGCGCCCTATTACCGGGAAGTCTTCACCAAGCTGCGGCCATAAACCAAAAAGCCCGCCCGTTTCTTATCAGGAACGGGCGGGCTTTTGCGATGGTAAAGCAAAAAGAAAAAGCCGGACCAACTGTCCGGCTTTTGATGTGGTGCGCGGTACAGGACTCGAACCTGTGACCTCCTGCACGTCAAGCAGATGCTCTACCAGCTGAGCTAACCGCGCATGTCGACTTGCGACTTGTATACTATACCAAACCTTGCGGAAAAAATCAAGCCCTTTTTTCAAAAAAATCCGAAAATTCTGTAAAACCTCTGCGCTTTGTGGAAAAATAAACGGTGCAGCGCGCCTTTGAAACGGCGGGACAGCGGGCAAAATCTTGCCGCAGCAGCGTTTTTGTGGTATACTGTTACGGTTAAAATGGAGAGGTGTAACGAAATGCGAGTTTTGGGCATCGACCCCGGCTATGCCATTGTGGGCTGGGGGGTCGTGGAATATGTGGGCAACCGGTTTGCCCCGGTGGGATACGGCGCGGTCATGACCGACAAGGATACCCCCTTTGAGCATCGCCTGCAGGAGGTGTACGAGGGCATCCTGGACGTGTGCAGGCGGTACCAGCCCGAAGCCATCTCGCTGGAAAAGCTCTTCTACCAGCACAACCAGACCACCGTCATCGGGGTGGCGGAAGCCCGCGGGGTCATCCTGCTGGCCGCCGCCCAGTGCGGCATCCCCGTTTATGAATACACCCCCATGCAGGTCAAGCAGGCGGTGACCGGCTACGGCAAGGCGGTGAAAAAGCAGATCCAGGAGATGACCCGGATGCTCTTGCACCTGCCCGAGATCCCCAAGCCTGACGACACCGCCGACGCCTTGGGCATGGCGGTGGCCCACTGCCATTGCAGCCGCAGCCGCCTGATGGGCACCCAGCCCCGCTGATTGGCGTTCACCGCCGTAATATAGAGAAGAAAAGGGAAGCACCATGATCTATTGTCTTACCGGAAAAGTTCTGAAAAAGACCCTGGATACCGTCGTCATCAGCTGCGCGGGGGTAGGGTATCTGGCCCAGGTGCCCCTGTCCACCGCCGAAGCCCTGCCCGCCCCGGGCAAGGAGGCCACCCTGTACACCGTCATGTCGGTGAGCGAGAACGACGTGTCCCTCTACGGCTTTGCCACCGAGGACCAGCGTGCCTGCTTCAAGATGCTCACCGGCGTGTCCGGCGTGGGCCCCAAGGCGGCGCTGGCCATCCTGTCGGTGATGAGCCCGGAAAAGGTGGCCCTGGCGGCCTCCTCCGGGGACCACAAGGCCTTCACCGCCGCCAACGGCGTGGGCCCCAAGCTGGCCCAGCGCATCGCCCTGGAACTGAAGGACAAGGTGGGCAAGGGTCTGGCCGCCGGCACCGGTTTTGCGGGCAATGTGTCCGCCGCCCCGGCGCCCCAGAGCGCCCCCGCCCAGGCGGTGGCCGCCCTGGTCAGTCTGGGCTACAGCACCTCCGACGCGGCCGCCGCCGTGGCCCGGGTGGACGATACCCTGCCGGTGCAGGACATCATCAAGATCGCACTGCGCGGGCTGTCCCGCGCCTGAATCCCTGAAAGGAAGGTACCATGGCACAGAATCAGGAATACACCGTCGATCCCAGCCGTCTGGTCAGCCCGGACCTGGGTCCGGCGGAAGTGGAAGAAAACAGCCTGCGCCCCAAGACCCTGGACGACTACATCGGCCAGGACAAGGCCAAGAGCAACCTGCGCATCTATCTGCGGGCGGCCCAGCAGCGGGGCGAAGCGATGGACCATATCCTGCTGTACGGCCCTCCCGGCCTGGGCAAGACCACCCTGGCGGGCATCGTGGCCCAGGAGATGGGGGTCCAGGTGCGCATCACCTCCGGTCCGGCCATCGAAAAGCCCGGGGACCTGGCCGCCCTGCTCACCAACCTGCAGGAGGGGGACATCCTCTTTATTGACGAGATCCACCGTCTGTCCCGCCAGGTGGAGGAGGTTTTGTACCCCGCTCTGGAGGACTACGCCCTGGACATCATGATCGGCAAGGGCCCCAGTGCCCAGAGCATCCGCATCAACCTGCCCCACTTCACCCTCATCGGGGCCACCACCCGGGCCGGCCAGCTCACCGGCCCTTTGCGGGACCGGTTCGGCATCCTGCTCAAGCTGGAACCCTACAGCCCGGACGAGCTGGCCCGGATCATCACCCGCAGCGCCGGCATCCTGGGCATCCCCATCGACCACGACGGCGCCCTGGAACTGGCCCGGTGCAGCCGGGGCACCCCCCGTATCGCCAACCGGCTGCTCAAGCGGGTGCGGGACTTTGCCACCGTCCAGGGGGACGGCGCCATCGACGGCCCCACCGCCGTGGCGGCCCGCAAACAGATGGACATTGACGAGATGGGCCTGGACGAGCTGGACCGGGGGGTCCTGCGGGCCATCATCGAACTGTACGGCGGCGGGCCGGTGGGTCTGGAGACCCTGGCCGCCGCCCTGGGGGAGGAGAGCGTCACCCTGGAGGACATCTGCGAACCCTACCTGATGCAGCTGGGCTATCTGACCCGCACCCCCCGGGGGCGCTGCGTCACCCGTCTGGCTTATGAACATCTGCATCTGCCGGTGCCCCGCCGCCTGCGCGAGGAGGACGAGGACGACGGCCAGCAGAGTATGTACTGATATTGTGACCCTTACACGCCCGAAAGGAGCCTTGAATCTATGCGCTGTGCCGATACCTGGCAGGACTACGAACTCATCGACGCCACCGGCCACAACCGGCTGGAACGCTGGGGCAAGACCCTGCTCATCCGTCCCGACCCCCAGGTCATCTGGAAAAACCAGCCCGTCAGCCCGCTGTGGAACCGGGCGGACGCCGTCTACCACCGCTCGGCCAAGGGGGGTGGCAGCTGGGAACAGCACCGCAAGCTGCCCCAGCGCTGGCAGATCGGCTGGCAGGGGCTCACCCTCATCGTCAGCCCCACCGGCTTCAAGCATACCGGCGTTTTCCCCGAACAGGCGGTGAACTGGGCCTGGTATCAGGCGAAAATTGCCGCCGCCCGTCGTCCTATCAAAGTGCTGAACCTTTTTGGCTACACCGGCGGCGCCACCCTGGCCTGTCTGGCCGCCGGAGCTTCGGTCACCCATGTGGACGCCTCCAAGGGGATGGTGGCCTGGGCCCGGGAGAACGCCGCCGCCAGCAATCTGGCCGACAAGCCCTGCCGCTGGATCGTGGATGACTGCGCCAAGTTCGTGGCCCGGGAGATCCGCCGGGGCAGCCGGTACGACGGCGTCATCATGGACCCGCCCAGCTACGGCCGGGGTCCCGGGGGCGAGATCTGGAAGCTGGAAGACAACGTCTACGACCTCATCACCCTGACCCAGCAGGTCCTCTCCGACGACCCGCTCTTCTTTGCCATCAACTCCTACACCGAGGGCCTGAGCCCTGCGGTGATGGAATACATTCTGAAAACCAACCTCTGCCCCGTCAAGGGCGGCAGGACCTGGTGCGATGAGATCGGCCTGCCGGTCTCGGCCACCGGGGGTGTGGTGCCCTGCGGCGCCACCGCCGTGTGGGAACAGGAATAAAAAGGGGGAAATCTGTCATGGAACCCATGCTCAAAGCCCAGGATGTGCGCTTCCGCTATGACCCCGAACGCCCGGACTACGCCGTGGACGGCGTCAGCCTGGAGGTCGAGCGCGGCGAGTTCGTCGCCGTGCTGGGAGGCAACGGCAGCGGCAAGAGCACCCTGGCCAAACATTTCAACGCCATTCTGCTGCCCGAGACCGGCACCGTGCTGGTGGAGGGCATTGATACCCGCACCGAGGAAAAACTCTACGACATCCGCCAGAAGGCGGGCATGGTGTTCCAGAATCCGGACAACCAGATCGTGGCCACCATCGTGGAGGAGGACGTGGCCTTCGCCCTGGAAAACCTGGGCGTGCCCAGTGAGCAGATCCGCACCCGGGTGGATGAGGCCATGAAGACGACCGGCATCTATGAATACCGGGAAAAGGCCCCCTACAAGCTGTCCGGCGGCCAGAAACAGCGGGTGGCCATCGCGGGCGTCATCGCCATGCGGCCGGACTGCCTGATCCTGGACGAAGCCACCGCCATGCTGGACCCCCGGGGACGGGCCGCTGTCATGAACACCATCCACAGCCTGCGGGCGGCGGGCATCACCATCGTGTCCATCACCCATTATATGGAGGAGGCCGCCCAGGCCGACCGGGTCCTGGTCATGAGCCGGGGCCGCATCGTCATGGAAGGCACCCCCGAGGAAGTGTTCAGCCAGACCGAGCGCCTCAAGCGCTATCGGCTGGACGTGCCCCAGGCCGCGGAACTGCGGGATGAGCTGGCGGCAGCCGGACTGCCCATGCCCGCCAACGTCATCACCCCCGAAGCCTGCGCCCGGGCCCTGTACGACCTGCTTCGCTGAACAAACGGCACCACGCCGCAGAATCTGAATGACCGCAGCTTCACCGGCAAAGGCCGGGCGGCATGCGGAAGGAAGGGAAACGAACGTGTCTGAAATCATTCGCTGTGAACATCTGCGCTATGTATACAACGCCGGACTGCCCGACGAGACCGCCGCGCTGGACGATGTGACCTTCTCCATTGAGGAGGGGGACTTCGTCGGCATCATCGGCTCCACCGGCAGCGGCAAATCCACCCTCATCAGCCATTTCAACGGGCTGAACCGCCCCACCTCCGGCAAGATCTATGTGGACGGCCGGGACATGTGGGCGGAAGGGGAGGACCTGCGGAGCTTCCGGTTCCTGGTGGGGCTGGTCTTCCAGTACCCCGAATACCAGCTCTTTGAGGAGACCTGTGCCCAGGATATCGCCTACGGCCCCCGCAACATGGGCCTGAGCGAGGAGGAGATCCAGCGCCGGGTCAAGGAGGCCGCCGAATTCACCGGCCTGAGCGAGGACCTGCTCCAGCGCAGCCCCTTTGAGCTCTCCGGCGGCCAGAAGCGCCGGGTGGCCATTGCGGGCGTCATGGCCATGGAGCCCCGCATCCTGGTGCTGGACGAGCCCGCCGCCGGACTGGACCCGGAAGGCCGGGACACCATCCTGGCCCAGATCAAAGCCTACCACAAAAAGACCGGCGTGACGGTGGTGCTGGTCAGCCATTCCATGGAGGACATCGCCAAATACGCCGACAAGGTGCTGGTCATGCACAAGGCCGGGGTGGCCATGTACGACACGGTGGAAAACATCTTTGCCCGGGCGCCGGAACTGCTGGAGCTGGGGCTTTCGGTGCCCCAGGTCACCCAGATCTTCCTGCGCCTGAAGGAGATGGGCCTGGACATCAAGACCGACGTCTACACCATGCCCTACGCCGTCAAGACGGTGCTCAAGGCCTACAACGCCCGCCATCCCGAAAAGCCTCTGCCCATCCCGGCGGAGAAAGGAGGGGAAGACCATGCTTCGTGATATCACCATCGGACAGCACTTCCCCGGCAATTCGGTGCTGCACCGCTGCGACCCCCGCCTGAAACTGGTGGGGACCATCGCCTATATCATCGTGCTGTTTGTGGCCTCCAACCCTCTGGGCATTGCCTTGTCCCTGGCCCTGCTGGCCCTGCTGTACGCCGTAGCAAAAATCCCTTATCGCCTCATTCTCAAGAGCCTGAAGCCCATCGTGCCCATCATCATCTTCACGGCGGTGCTCAACCTCTTCTTCATCACCGGGGACGGGGAACCCCTGGTGCGGCTGTGGATCTTCTCCATTTATAAGGAGGGCGTGTCCTACGCCATCCTCATGGCGGTGCGTGTGGTGGCTTTGATCGCGGGCACCAGCTTGCTCACCTACACCACCAGCCCCATCGTCCTCACCGACGCCATCGAATCCCTGCTGCGTCCCTTGCAGAAACTGCACTTCCCGGTGCACGAGCTGGCCATGATGATGACCATTGCCCTGCGGTTCATCCCCACCCTCATCGAGGAGACCGAGAAGATCATGAACGCCCAGAAAGCCCGGGGCGCCAAGCTGGACAACGGCAAATTCACCGAGCGCATCCGCGCCCTCATCCCCATCCTGATCCCCCTGTTCATCAGCGCCTTCCGTCGGGCCGACGAGCTGGCCATGGCCATGGAGTGCCGCTGCTACCGCGGGGGCGAAGGCCGCACCCGCCTGAAGGTGCTGCGCTTCGGCAAGCTGGACGTGCAGTGCGCCCTGGCCCTGGCTGTGCTGCTGGGCATCATCCTGTCCACCACCCTGCTGTTCTGAGGAAATGCCCATGACCGTACTTTTGTGGCTGGCCTACAAGGGCACCCGGTATGCCGGGTTTCAGGTGCAGCCCAACGCCCTGACCGTCTGTGAGGTGCTGCAGGATGCCATGGAGGCGGTGCTGGGTTCCCGCCCCGACGTGAAGGGCTGTTCCCGCACCGACGCCGGCGTCCATGCGCGCCGTTTCGCGCTCAGTTTCCGGTATGATGGGACCGTGCCGCTGCGGCGGCTGCCCCTGGCCCTCAACGCCCACCTGCCCCCGGATGTGCGGGTGCTGCAGGCGCAGGCGGTGCCGGAGGACTTCCACGCCCGGTACGCCGCCCATGCCAAGACCTACTGCTACCGCATCCGCAACGGGGCGGTGGACGACCCCTTTGATGGGGAGTACACCCACCGCATCCCCAAGCCCCTGGACGAGGGGGCCATGCAGCAGGCCGCTGCCGGATTTGTGGGGACCCACGATTTCCTGGCCCTGTGCGCCGCCGGGTCCTCGGTGGCCGCCCACGGGGACACGGTGCGCACCATCACCCGGTGTGAGGTGCGCAGGGAAGGGGAGATCCTGACCATCACCGTCACCGCCGACGGGTATCTGTACAACATGGTGCGGATCCTGGCCGGCACCCTTGTGGAGGCAGGCCTGGGCAAGCTGGACCCGGCGGACGTGCCCGCCATCCTGCAAAGCCGGGACCGCCGCCGTGCCGGACCCACCCTGCCCGCCAAAGGCCTCTGCCTGATGCAGGTGGACTATCCCGGCCTTGTGCCGCAGACCGACGACAAAACGCATCATGCGTGATTTTTTACGAAAGGGGGAGCGCCGATGAGAGCGGAAGACAAGGAACGTCTGGCCCGACGCCAGCGTATGCTGGCACGGGAACGCGGCGAGCCCCTGCCTGAACCGGAGGAGACGGAATCCCGGCCGCCGGAGGAGGAATCCCGCAAGGCGGACAAAAAATCCAGGAAGTCCCGGGACCGCCGGCTCTTCAAGGACTCTTCCGCCGACAAGTCCCAACCTTCCGCCGGCACAGACACCCCGGCGCAGGCGGATACCGCCGCCCGGACCCGCACGCAGAAAAAGGCGGAACCGGTTTCTGCCGAGGGCGTCCGCGGTCCCCGGCTGGGCAATACCCGCCCGTTCAGCCCCATCCTGCGCCGCCGTGCGCGCCGCCGCCGCATCCTGCTGGTGGTGCTGGTGCTGGCCCTGCTGGTGGGGGCGGCCTGGTTCACCGGGGTGCTGGGGGCGTCCCTGTCCTCCCTGGGCGATACCATGGATTCCATCAGCCTGTATTTCCGGCGCAGCGGCGGATTCCCGGCCGCTACCGGCATTGAGGAACCCACCCGGATCGAGGAACTGGCCGGCGGCTTTGTGGAGCTGGACAAGGAGGACGTGGCCGTCTACTCGGCTTACGGCACCCAGGTCCGCACCCTGCAGCCGGGATATGCCCGTCCGGCCCTGGCTGTGGGCAATACCCGGTTCGTGCTGTATGACCGGGCCGGCACCAGCCTGCAGGTGGAAAGCCGTACCCGCACCCTCTACACCAAAACCTTTACCAACGCCATCATGCTGTGTGCCATGTCCCAGAACGGCACCCTGGGGGTGGTGACCGAATCCGAGCGCTATGCGGCGGAACTGCTGGTCTTCAGCCCCACCATGCGCAGCATTTACAGCTGGAAGATGACCCAGGACCAGGGCACGCCGCTGGCCCTGGGCTTTGCCACCGACAACCATCGGTTCGCGGTGGGGACGGTGGCCGCCCGGGACGGCCGGCTGGCCTGCCGCGTCTACCTGATGGACACCGCCAGGAGCGAGACCGGCCCCGCCTATACCGCCGACGAAGGCAGCCTGCTGCTGCAGCTGCACTGGCTGTCCGGCGACCGGGTGCTGGCCATCTTCGATACCTACGCGGTGGTGGTGGATGCCGCCACCGGGCAATCCCTCAGCCGCTATGACTTCGGCGGCGCCAACCTGCAGGGGGCTTCGGTGAACCGCCGGACCACCGCCCTGCTGCTCTCCACCCACAGCGGCAGCCAGCTCATCGTCCTGAATGCCGACCTGCAGGTGGTGGGGCAGGGGGATGCGGGGCAGGCCGAAGGTATTGCCTGCGCCGATACCGCGGTCTATCTGTGGGGCGCGGATACCGTGTACTGCCATGAACTCAGCGGCGCCCTGCGCTGGAGCAAGGCGCTGGATACCCGCCCCCTGGCCGTGCTCAACGCCAGCCAGCCGCTGCTGTTTACCGCGGGCCGGGTGGAGGTGCTTTCTCCCCCCGCCTGACCCTGAACATATTATACAAAGCGTATTATATCTAAAGAGGAACACAAAATGGAATACTCAATCACCGGTCTTTTGTATGACATTCTGTTCGCCGTGGTGCTGATCCTCACCGCCGTCTATGGCTGGAAGCAGGGGTTCGTCTCCTCGCTGACCCTGCTGATCGGCAGTGTGGCGGGCATCTTCGGCGCCGCGTGGGCCGCCCAGACCTTCGGCCCGGTGGTCTACAACAACTATGTGGGCGCCTCCATCGCCGAAAGAGTTTCCGCCACCCTGGCGGAGAGCGGCGGCGATGTGACAGCCGCCGTACAGGGCATGTCCTTCCTGCCGGAAGCTGTGCGCAATGCCCTGCTGAACACTGTGGCCGAGATCACCGGCGAAGCCACCCCCCGTGTGATGGAGGTGCTGCAGCCCATCATTCTGCCCCTGATCCAGGTCATCATCTTCCTGGTGGTGTGCATCCTCATCCGCTGGCTGTTCCGGGCGCTGGCCTGGGCCCTGCGCGGATGCAACGGCATCCCCCTGGTGGGCGGTCTGAACCGGCTGCTGGGCCTTGTGCTGGGGGCGCTGTCCGGCGCGCTGAACTGCTGGCTGCTCTCTCTGGCACTGTGGCTGCTGAGCATGCTCAGCGACGGGCATATCGAGATCCTGCGCAGCGCCGTGCTGGGCAAAAGTGCCATCTACAGCCTGCTGGCCGGCTTCAATCCCTTTGTCATCCATTACTGAAAAAACAGGGGCGTTCCGGGGCGACCCGTCCCGGAACGCTATGAACAATATCTGAACATTCGCCCCGCGCCCTTGCAAAAGCGGTGCCGCAGGGAGATAATGGTTCTTATAGCGGCCGGTTTTTCCCAGCCGGCCGCACAAGAGAGGTGAGACTATATGTTGTGTGTCCGCTGCAAAAAACGTACCGCAGTGGTTTTTGTACAGCGCATGGAGGGCGGCAAGCCCATCCAGGAAGGCTACTGCCTGACCTGCGCCAGAGAAATGCATATCCAGCCTGTGGATGATCTGATGAAGCGATTCGGCATGTCGGACCAGGACCTGGAAAATATGGAAGAGCGCATGACCAGCTTCCTGGAGGAAGCGGAGCAGTCCGGCGCCATGACCCCCGCAGAATCGGAGGAGGATGAGGAATTCATCCCCGGCGGCAGCCCCGCCTTCCCCTTCGGCTTCGGCGGTTCCACCGAACGCCGGGAGGAGCGCGGCAAGAAGAACGGCAAAAAGGAAAAGCCGCCCCGCCGCAAATACTTGGATACCTACTGCGAAAACCTGACCCAGAAGGCCAAGGAAGGCCGCATCGACCATATCGTGGGCCGTGACCGGGAGATCTACCGGGCGCTGCAGATCCTCTGCCGCCGGCAGAAGAACAACCCCTGCCTCATCGGTGAAGCCGGCGTGGGCAAGACGGCCATTGCCGAAGGCCTTGCCCAGCGCATCGCCGAAGGCAAGGTCCCGGCCCGCCTGCAGGGCAAGGAGATCTACCTGCTGGACCTGACCGCCCTGGTGGCCGGCACCCAGTTCCGGGGCCAGTTCGAACAGCGGGTCAAGGGCCTGCTCGGCGAGATCAAGGCCGCCGGCAACGTCATCCTGTTCATCGACGAGATCCACAACATCGTGGGCACCGGTGATTCGGACGGCGCCATGAACGCGGCCAACATCATGAAGCCTGCGCTGTCCCGGGGACAGGTGCAGGTCATCGGCGCCACTACCTTCACCGAGTACCGCAAGTATATCGAGAAGGATTCCGCCCTGGAACGCCGCTTTCAGCCCATCAAGGTGGAGGAGCCTTCCATCAACGAATCCATCGAGGTCATCCGCGGGGTGAAGGGCTACTACGAAAAGCATCACTGCGTGCGGGTGCCCGACGCGGTGGTTGCCAGCGTGGTGCAGCTGTCCGAGCGCTACATCACCGACCGCTATCTGCCCGACAAGGCCATCGACCTGCTGGATGAATCCTGCGCCAGCTGCAACCTGCGCCATCCGGAGATCACCGAGCTGTACAAACTGCAGCGGAGCATCGCCGATCTGGAACAGAAGGAGCGGGACCTGGAAAATCCCGACGAGGACAGCGCCGATTCCGCCATCGACTATGAGGAACTGGCCAAGACCAAGACCGAGCTGGCCCGCCAGCGGGAACGTCTGCCCGCCCTGGAACTGCAGGTGGCGGACATCCAGGTGACCCTGGACGATGTGGCCAAGGTGGTGGAGCTGTGGACCGGTATCCCGGCGGTGAAGATCAAGGAAAGCGAATACGGCCGCCTGCAGGGGCTGGAAGATGCCCTCAAGGCCCATGTCATCGGCCAGGATGAGGCCGTGCACAGCGTGGCCCAGGCCGTCAAGCGGGCCCGGGCGGATCTGTCCGGCCGCCATCGTCCGGCCAGCTTCATCTTTGTGGGCCCCACCGGTGTGGGCAAGACCGAACTGGTCAAGCAGCTGGCCAGCCAGCTGTTCGACACGGTGGACCCGCTCATCTCCATCGACATGAGCGAGTATATGGAAAAGCACACCGTCTCCCGCCTGATCGGGTCGCCTCCGGGCTATGTGGGCTACGATGAGGCCGGCCAGCTCACCGAGAAGGTCCGCCGCCGTCCCTACAGCGTGGTGCTCTTCGATGAGATCGAAAAGGCCCACCCGGATGTGATGAACATCCTGCTGCAGATCCTGGACGAGGGCAAGATCAACGATTCCCAGGGCCGGGTGGTGGATTTCTCCAACACGGTCATCTGCATGACCTCCAACGCCGGTTCCACCGACCGTACCGGCGCCACCGGCTTCAACCGCACCGCCGAACAGGCCACCCGGGACAAGAGCATGAAGGCTCTGCAGGAATTCCTGCGTCCCGAATTCCTGGGCCGTGTGGACGAGGTCATCACCTTCCGTCCCCTGGAACAGGCGGATCTGGAAAAGATCGCCGCCCTCATGCTGGAGGAATACCGTCCCGGTCTGGCCGCCCGCGGCCTGAACCTGGAATACAGCCCCGAGGCGCTCACCGCCATCGTCAAGGCCACCTCCACCCGGTTCGGCGCCCGGGAACTGCGCCGTACCATCCGCAAGACCCTGGAGGACCCGGTGGCCGAAGCCCTTGTCAACGGTACGCTGCAGGGCAATGCCACCGTCACCCTGGAAGCCGCCGAGGACGGTTCGCCCCGGCTGAAACTGCCGTCCTGAGCGGCGGCCGCAAGGAGGAACGGATGAAACGACATTTGCGGGCCCCGGCGCTGCTACTGGCGGCGCTGGCCCTGGCCGGCTGCACCCGGGGGGAGATCTCTGCCGCCCGGGGTCCCGGCAGCCGCCTGGAACAGGTGCCCGACCTGACCGAGCCGTCCCCCGAACCGGAGGAACAGCAGCCGGCCGCCCCGGCGGCCCCCTGGACCGACGGCCTGACCCCTGCCCAGCAGAAATACGGCAGCGCCGGACTGCTGGCCTGGCCCTGCGTGCTGTACAGCATCTACCTGCAGCAGCCCGACGGCCCCGGCTGGACCGAGGAGGAGATCGCCCGCAGCCAGGAAACCCTGGCCACGGCGGTGGACTGGATCGGGGAGCAGGCAGGGGAATACAATGTGTCACCCACCCTCTATTACGGCGAGGACCTGCTCTCGGTCATCGACTACGCCCCCGGCTTTGTGGGCGGCGAGGAGTCGGACGAAGGGCAGCAGTTCTACGACGATATGGACGAGGTGTGCGGGTCCCTGCGCACCAACGAGCTGGCCGAGACCTACGGCACCAGCAACATCGGTTTTCTGGTGTTTCTGCCGGTGTCCGGCTGTTCCTTCACCATGGTGCATTACCTGGAGGACGGCGGCTACTATTTCAACGAATACTGCTGCCTGTACAAGGACAATGTGTTTTTTGAGCCCGGGACCTTTGACGGTCCGGCGGTCTATGCCCACGAGATCCTGCATCTTTTCGGGGCCCCCGACCTGTACAGCGGCAGCAACGACCTGTTTGTCAGCGAGGAACTGGTGGACTATGTGGCCGACACCTGGCCGGAGGAGATCATGTACGATACCTACGCGCCGGACGGGTCGCTGGAATACGGGACCATCCACAAGGAGATCGGCCCCCTGACCGCCTACCGCCTGGGTCTGTGCGATGCTTTCCCCGGCATGGACCGGTTCCCGCTGGTCACCCTGGACCCGCCCGGGACCTTCCGCCTGGACGAAAGCACCTCCACCGACCGTTTTGACGAGCAGGACGGGGCGGTGGCCGCATAACAAAGGAGGCAAACCATGGGTGTGCCCGGAACGGGCGCCGTCAAGGAAACGCCCACCCTGCAGCTGCAGGAGGTGCAGGCCGCCGCTGCCGCCGAATGGCGGGTGGGCGACACCCTGCCGCCCCGCCTGTGTGAGGTGTGGATGCTGGTATATGTGATGGACGGTGTCATTGAAGAGACCGCCGACGGCCGTACCACCCTGGTGCGGGCGGGCCGGGTGCTGGTCCATCAGCCGGAAGAGACCTGGTCCATGCGGGCCGCGGGGGAAGTCCCCCCCGAAGTGCTGCGGCTGGCCTTTGCCGCCTCCGGCACGGTCCTGGATCTGTTCCGGGACCGGCTCATCCGGGTGAATGCGGTGGAAAAAAACGTGCTGCACCTGCTGGCCGATGCCGTGCGGGAAACCTGGCAGCGCCCCGAACAGCCGGGGCTGAATCCCACCCGCCGCGCCGACCCGCCGTTCGGTGTGCCGCGGCTGCTGCAGCTGTACCTGGAGGAGTTCCTCTGGCTGGCTGCCCGCCGCCTGCGCCGCAGCGGCCGCAGACCCTCCCCCCGGTTGGTGGCGGAACAGAACCAGCGGGCCATCGTGGATGCCGCACACCTGTATTTTTCCGACCATATGGAGGAAGACCCCGACCTGGACCAGATCTGCCATGCCCTGGGCTGCGGCCGGGTGGCACTGCAGCAGGCCTTCCGGGTGCGCACCGGACTTTCTCCCCGGGAATATTACGCCTGCCTGCGGGCGGAGCGGGCCGGGTCTCTGCTGGCCCAGGGGCATACCCCCGGCGAGGTGGCCCGGATGCTGGGATACTCTTCGGTGTCCTACTTTTCCCAGCGGTTCCGCGCCCTGACAGGCCAGACGCCCTCCGCCTACCGCAAGGACCCGCAGCCCCTGCATCTGTGCAACAAATAGGCATGGCAAATACTGAAACGTCTATTCTAAATTTCAGACGTTCCGGTATAAAATAAAGGCAAGAAAGCGGGACAACCAAGACCGCTTGCAACAAAATTATAAAATTGCAAAGGAGCGTTCATTATGTCCATTCTGGTCAGCGGCGGCGCCGGCTACATCGGCAGCCATACCTGCGTCGAACTCCTGAATGCCGGGTACGACATTGTGGTGGCGGACAACCTCTACAACGCCAGCCCCGAAGCACTTGACCGGGTGAAAAAGATCACCGGCAAGGATTTCCGTTTCATTGAGGCAGACATGACCGACCATGACGCGGTCGATGCCATCTTCCGTGAAAATCCCGGCATTGAATGCGTCATCCAGTTCGCTGCCTACAAGGCGGTGGGCGAGAGCGTCTCCAAGCCCATCGAATACTACTCCAACAACCTGGGCTGCACCCTGACCATTCTGGACGTGATGCGCCACTACGGCTGCCACAACATCATCTTCTCCTCCTCGGCCACCGTCTACGGCGACCCCGCCAGCGTGCCCATCCGGGAAGATTTCCCCACCGGCGCCACCACCAACCCCTACGGCACCACCAAGGTCTTTACCGAGCGCATCCTCACCGACTGCTGCAAGGCGGACCCGGAACTGAACGTGGCCCTGCTGCGCTACTTCAATCCCATCGGCGCCCATCCCTCCGGCCTGATCGGCGAGGACCCCAACGGCATCCCCAACAACCTGGTGCCCTACATCGCCAAGGTGGCCGTGGGCAAGCTGGAAAAGGTCCATGTCTACGGCAATGACTATCCCACCCCGGACGGCACCGGCGTGCGGGACTACATCCATGTGGTGGACCTGGCCCGGGGCCATGTGGCGGCCGTGCGCAAACTGCAGGAAAAGCCCGGTCTGTTCATCTGCAACCTGGGCACCGGCCACGGCTACAGCGTGCTGGACGTGATCAAGGCCTTCAGCAAGGCCTGCGGCAAGGACCTGCCCTATGTCATCGACCCCCGCCGCCCCGGCGACATCGCCGAGTGCTGGTGTGACCCCGGCAAGGCCAAGCGGGAACTGGGCTGGGAAGCCCAGTACGGCATCGAGGAGATGTGCCGCGACAGCTGGAACTGGCAGAGCCACAACCCGGACGGCTACAAGACCAAGGCCGAGTAAACACCCCGGCATAAACAAAACAAAACCGCCGCAGGCAAACCCTGCGGCGGTTTTTGTATGTGTCTTTTACGGGAAAGCAGCGGCCTTACAGCGCGGCCAGAGCGGCGCGCAGGCGGGCCAGGGTCTCCTCCTTGCCCAGCATGGCAGCCAGGTCGGTGCCGCCGCCCGGGGTGCGGGACTTGCCCGAAAGGGCGATGCCCAGGGGATACAGCAGCCAGCCGTTCTTCTTTTCCATCTCCTCCGCCTTCTTGCGGCAGACTTCAAAGATGGCGTCCCGGTTCCAGTCGGCTTCCCCTTCCAGCACCGGCAGCAGGGCCTCCAGGGCTTCCTTGGCGGATTCCGGGGTGGTCTTCTGCTTCTTGTTGCGGTAGAGCTCGGCGTCAAAGGGCAGCGCTGCGTCAAAGAAGTCCAGCTGGGGCGGAATGTCCTCCAGCACCTCGCAGCGGGGCTGCAGGTTGGCGCACAGCAGATCCCGGTCAATATCGCGGTGCACGGCCTGGTCAATGAAGGGATCGGCCAGACGGCGGAACTCCTCGGCGGGCAGGGCCCGGATGTAGGCGGCGTTGATGGCCCGCAGCTTCAGCGGGTCAAAGATGGCCGGGGACTTGGAGATGCGGGTGGGGTCCCAGATGCGGATCATCTCGTCCAGGTTGAAGATCTCCTGTTCTCCCTCGGGGGCCCAGCCCAGCAGCAGCAGGTAGTTCAGCACCGCTGCGGGCAGGTAGCCCTTGGCCACCAGGTCCTGGTAGCTGGCGTCGCCGTTGCGCTTGGACAGCTTGTGTTGGGCGTCCTTCATCACCGGCGGGCAGTGGATGTAG
>ERZ1090860.131-NODE-132-length-46178-cov-36.177330_pt1 | contig 46178 bp, 41 predicted proteins | sample MGYA00478483_ERZ1090860 | MGnify/ENA primary metagenome ERZ1090860 (study PRJEB33644, sample SAMEA5815741) | chicken gut metagenome | biome: Chicken; feature: Gastrointestinal Tract; material: Caecum | place: Ireland | collected 2019-01-01 | study: A study of the...
ATCAGGCCCTTATAGGGCCTACTCAAGCCTCCGGCTTAGCCGGAGGTTTTGACTTAGTACCAGGATAAAGCCTGACATCAGCAAATTGCCGTTGCCGCAGGCCATTTTACAGGACGTTATGTTAGAAAAGTGTTAGAAACGCAAAAACAAGTGGTCGAAAAAGTGAAAAAAGTACCGCATTCCGATGGAATGCGGTACTTTTTTGGCTGGAGGGGGTAACACCTCCAGCCTCCAAGTTATGAACTGCTGGCGGTGGTTCAAACCGTTGATTTCAGGCGCTGTCCGGCCCTTTTGCCCCCCCAATCTGCAAAATCCTGGAGACCACATATACTTGCCGTTCCGCCGGAATTTTCATGTTCTGGGTCGGATTCTGGGTCAAGGCGGCAGACCCGCCTCAGAATTTGCGCTGGATAGAATCAAATATCAAGTTATTGATAGCTTGCATAATAGGGCCTAAAAACATGCCAGCAATACCGCGCCCAAGACTGTACAGGCTGCCCCAATCAATAGCATAGGCGTGGGCCTCTCCTGCTTCCCGATGAGCAGGCAGCTGAGCAGCAGGGTGAACAGCGGTTCTACTGCTGTCAGAGAGTTGGCAATAGACAGCGGGATCATCTGCAGGGAGGTAAACAGGAAATAGAGCGCGACACTGGTGCTCACTCCAGCAATAACATAGCCGCTGTCAATTTTACGGGCGGTCTTCAGCAAGGTGCCGGGCCGGGTGAACTGAAGGAAGATACTGAGGGTGATCAGACCGCTTACTGAGCCGACCAAAACCCCCACCGATGACTCGGGAATCTCCTGTACGCCCATTTTACGGAACAGATTCCCCAGGGCGAGAAAGAAGCTGGCCGCCAGGCCGATCCAGATGCCGCGCCGGGATGCGCTGTCCCACGCCGCGCCGCTGCTGCGCACTCCCTCCAGGGCGATGAGCAGCACGCCGCCCAGCACCACCAGGATTGCCGCGCCGTCCAAAGGCGTGATGACTTCGTGGAGGAGGAACACCCCTTCCATCAGCGCGAACACAGGAGTGGTTGCCTTGATAACGCCGGCCCGGGCCGCCCCCAGCATGGACACGGCGCTGAACAGCAGACCGCGTCCCACCAGGCTGTTGCAGATCCCCGCCAGCACGAAGCACAGCAGTCCCTTCCCTGTCAGGGGAGGCAGCTGCCTGAACTGCACCGTGACCAGGAGCATGAGGGCGTTGATAATGGTGTTGACCATCAGTGAGCAGTAGAGCCCGCCCAGGATGCCTACCTGCGCCCGCTGCTGAGCCCGCCGGGCAAACACCATACTGACGCTCCAGCCGGCCGCATTGATCAGCGCAAATAATTCGCCCAATTGGCCTACCTTCTTTGCTTACTCGTTTTCCGCCCGGGACAGAATGGTGACCGTCCCCTCTGTGGCGTTTAGGCGGACATGATCGCCGGTATGAATCTGGCTGATGTCGATGCGGTCCACCATGGGCAGGTCGGATACGATGGCGCCGATCACTACGATGGACTCGGCCTCCCGGTTGACAATGCCCAGCGGGCCCACGCCGTTTTTCACCAGGTCGTAGAGCATGTAGGAGCCGCCGGTAGAGCCCTTGGACATGGGGAACACCAGGATCTTTCCCTTGAGGCAGGCCCCTTCGATCTCGTGCTTGCGCTCAATCACATAGCCGGTCTTGGGGTTGATGGTACCCATGAAGGAAATGGCGTCGTTGGTGACCAGCGCCTCCCCCTCCACGCAGCCCTCCACGATGCAGCGGCCCTGCAGGACTTTCTCTGCGCTCATACCGGCTCACCCCACTTTCCGTCAATGGCCGCCTGGATGCACTCGTCGGTGTTCAGCAGCACTGGCTGCAGGTTCCAAAGGCCCGGCGCGTAGTGTGCCATCTTGCCGGAGTTGGTGGCCACGGTCTTATAGCCCCGCTGGGTCAGCGTGCAGCAGAGTACCGGACAGGTGTCGCAGATGATCTCTCCGCCGGCGGCCTCGATGTCCTCCACATAGCCCATGCGCGCGGCCAAATCCCGCACCATCCGGGAAGTACATACCCACAGATCGCTCTTCAGCTTCTTGCCGCGTACCAGCTCGGCGATCTCGCCGAACTCGTGGATGGACACGTGAGGGCAGCCCAGCACCACAAAATCGATGGGCCCCGTCTGGCTGAACTTTTCGCACACCTTGTCATAGGCCGCCTGGTCAAAGATCACCGGCTCGATGTCCGGGGACAGCACTGCCTCCTTGGTGGGGGCCTCCGGCGTAAAGCCAATCACGTGGTATAGCGCCACCGCCCCTGCGGAGGCCAGGGCCGCGCCCAGCGCCTTGAACTGCTCCAGCGTGGGCCGCCGGGTGATGCCCTCAAAGACCGGCACATCCTTGCCGGCCAGCTTCCCCCCGAAGTAGCCCAGCACCGCAAAGTCCTTGTCGGTCTTCAGGTCTACCTCCACACGGATAAGGTGGGTGCCCTTCCGGTTTTCGTCCAGATGATAGCCATAGGCCGGCACCCGGCCGGTGATGGCCGCGGCCAGAGCGGTGGGGCCGCCCTCCCGGTTGGTTCTGGCGCCAATGACAGAGTTGACAAAGGCCACCGCCGAGGACTCGCCCCACGCCACATGCTCGCCGAACATGGGCAGGTTTCCGTTTAAGTAGGGGGTACAGCTGTTGGTGGGGATGGCCCCCATCTTCTCGTAGGCTGCGGACAGTTCCAGCTGCTTGCACGAGAAGTCCTCCGGGAAGCCGATCTTTTTCCAGTCCTCGGCGTCAATGCCGATGGTGTTGAGGGTGAGGGGTACCTGGAAATGGGCGTCCCGGCTGGCATCCTCCACGTAGCCCAGGCCGGCATCGCCCGCCACCCGGTAGCTGACACCGGGGGAGTGGACATTCTTGATCTCGATCATGTGGTCGGCGCCGTAGATATCTCCCAGCGCCACCAGCACCTTCATAGAGCGCCGAACGGTCTCGCCGTAAGCGCCGTCCAGCATTTTTTGTTCTTCCGCTGTTAAATGCATAAAGCTCTCTCCCACTTGTTTGATATGGGACAAATTACTGTTCTTCCCGGGTCTGCAGCGTGTGGTAGTGAACCTTGGCGCGGGCTTCGCCCAGCGGCATGCCCGCCTTTACATTCTCCTCGATGATGGCCTCTTTTTCCGCGATCTCCAGAGCCACCTCCAGGACGCGGGCCGCCTTCTCTTGAGGCACTACTACCACGCCGGTGGCGTCGCCTACCACCAGATCACCGGGTGCCACGCGGACGCCCGACACGGAGACGGGTACGTTGACCTGATCCACCTCCACCCGATCCTTGCCGGTCACCATATAGTGGCCCTTGGTAAAAATATTGTACCCCAGGCTGTGAATCGTGGGCAGGTCCCGGCAGACGCCGTCGATCACCGTCCCCGCCACGCCCTTCCGGCTGGCGGCAATGGACATCAGATCACCCCAGACGGTGCACCAGGTGCGCCCGCCGTTGTCGATGACCACCACCTCACCGGGCTGCACATCATCCAGAAAGTCCCCCACCGTGCCTTTGACCGTGCCGCAGGGCACATAGTGGACGGTGAACGCCCGGCCGCAGAGGCTGGAATCCCGGTTGATCGGCTTGATCCCCTCCAGTCCGCAGGGGATGCCCAGCCGGTCCATGGCATCGGACAGACAGCAGGTATCCAGCTTCCGAAACTGCTCCACCATCGCGTCGGTTATGACTGGCTCCATAGGTTTGCTTCCTTTCTCATGTTCCATCAGAGTATCTTGGTGAATTGATAGATTTCCGCGGTGGTTCTGCCCTGCTTCAGTTCCTCCAGGACGCGAACCTCCTTCTGCGCGATGGCCTCTGCCCGCTCCAGTACTGCCTCGATGTCCTCCTTGACGATCACTACCACGCCGTCCCGACCGCCAACAATCAGATCGCCGGGCCGCACCAGTACGCCGCCGCAGATCACCGGGAGCTCTGTCTGGCCCACGGTCTCCTTCACGGTGCCGTTGGGACACAGCCCCCGGGAAAACACAGGGAAACCAAGTTCACAGATATCGTCCGCGTCCCGGCAGCTGCCGTCGATTACCAGCCCGCGGATCCCCCGCTGCATGCAGGCAAAGCACATGATCTCTCCAATGTGGCCGCCCCCCGTGTAGCCGCCGGCATCAATGACCAGCACGGAGCCGTCCGGCGCCTCCTGGATGGCCTTATGGATGGCTAGGTTGTCCCCGGGGTGGCACCGCACCGTGTAGGCCCTGCCGGCCATGTGCAGGTTTGGATCCAGCGGGCGGATCCCCTGATCCATGCTTCCCCGTCTCCCGTTTGCGTCACAGATGTTCCCCAGCGGGAGACGTTTGAAGCGTTCCATCGTATCGCTCATGCTTCTTACCTCTACTTGATGTTCTAATCTCCGCAAATCAGTTTTTCCAGATCCACCTGATCTGTGCCAGGCACGGACACCGTCTCCGGAAAGTCTTTCAACGGTTTGGTGGCATCAATGCCAACCTTTGTCACCACATAGCCGTTGTAGGCCGTGGGATCCAGCGGATGGCCCTTTGCATTTTTGATCATGAAGGCATTCTGATCCGGCTTCAGCCGTGTGGCAATCGCCTGGAGCACAGCACTGTCGCTGAAAATATTCACATCATCGTCCACAACGACGACGTACTTGATGAAGGGATCCGAGGCCAGAACGGCTCCAACTGCGTTTTTCGCCTCGCCCTCATGCCGCTTGTGAATGGATACATAGCAGCTCAGCCGGCAGCAGCCGGAGGGCGGCATAAAGACGTCCTTCACTGTGGGGCAGGCCATGCGCACGGTCTTGTAGATGGTGCTCAGCCGGCCCGTGCCGCCCAGTAGCTGGTGATCCAGATGCCCGGAGAAGCAGTCCAGATAGAGCGGCTTCTTCCGCATGGTAATGGCGGTAACCGTAACCACATGGTACATATGAGGGCCGCCATACATGGTGGTAAACTCGCCGAACGGGGCTTCCATCTGCCGTTCCGTGGCGCTCACATAGCCTTCCAGGACGATTTCGGCTTCGGACGGGATCTCCAGATCACAGGTCTGGCATTTTACCAGTTCCAGAGGCTGGCCCATCAGGGCACCAGCCACGCCGTACTCGTCCACTCCCACAGGCACGAAGCTCAGGCAGCCCAGGTAAAACGCCGGATGGTGGCCGATGGTAATGGCAATGGGCATATCCTTGCCCTGGGCCTCATATTTCCCGTAAATATAGTTGATGTGGCTGGCCTCCGACATGTGGATGCCCAGTTTATTTTTCCCATGCAGCTGATGGCGGTAGACGCCGATGTTGCGGATGCCCGTCTCCGGATCCTTTGTGACGGCGGCGCCGCAGGTCACATACGGCCCGGCATCCAGCGCGTTATGGGTCAGGATCGGCAGCTGGTACAGATCAACATCGTCACCCCGCAGAACCACTTCCTGCACCGGGCCGGAATCCACCATCACCGGTGCAATCTGCTTGTCCTCCCGCTTACGGTAAACTGCATTCAGTTCCGCCGCACTGCAGCCCAGCGCCAGCGCCAGCCGACTGCGGCTGGCAAACAAGTTGCTCACCACCGGATACTCGCCGCCGCCCACGTTCTCAAATACACAGGCGGGGTATTTTTCCTGCTCCTCCAGCTTTGCCAGGACCGCTGACACCTCAAACTTGGGATCCAGGTGCTCTTTGATATGAACCACCTCACCGGCCTGCTCAGCAAGCTCCAGAAAGGTCCTCAAATTCGGATTCGACATGGAATATTACTCCTCCTTCTGCTCCTCGACGATCTCTTCTCCAACCGCCGCTTTTTTCGGGGCATGCCACGGTAGCAGTTTACGCAGGAAAATGCCGACAATCAGAAGACCGAGACCGATCAGATCCGTTACAGTACCGGGGATCATCATGCCAAGTGCGCCTATAAGGAAGATGACACGGATGATGGGATGCAGGTAGCCTCTGAAATAGCCCTCAGTGGTAAAGGTCAAGAAGATAACACCGCAGGTGGCGGTGATCAGCGCAAGAATAGTCTCCATCAAATTGTCGCCGTGCAGCAGGAGAACCGGGTTGAAGGCGAAGATATAGGGAATGATATAGGCCACAACGCCCATGCGGAATGCAGTCCACCCTGTTTTAAAGGGATCAGTGTGCGCTACAGCGGCAGAAGAATAGGCGGCAAGAGCCACCGGAGGCGTGATTGCGCCGATGCAGGAGAAATAGAACACGAAGAAGTGGGCGGCCAACGCGGTAATACCCATATCGGTCAGGGCGGGGACGGTCAGGGCGGCCATAATGATATAGACGGCCGTCGGAGGCAGCCCCATACCCATGATGATTGCAGCAACCATGGTTAGGATCAGCGCCAGAACAGGGCTATTGCCCGCCAATTGCATCAGGATGCTGGAGAATTTGACACCCAGGCCAGTGGCGGAAACTACGCCAACGATGATACCGGCACAAGCGCAGGCAGCTGCGATGGAAAGAGAATCCTTGGAGCCGGAAATCAGAGCGTCAACAATAGCCTTGGGGTTCATTCTGGTGCTTTTCTTCAGTGCGGACAGGATCAGAATCAGAAGGACGCACCAGAAGGCGGAGGTCAAAGCACTGCGGCCATTGACGATGAGTACCACCAGCAAAACAATGGGGATCAGTAGCTGACCGCGGTCCAGCAGAGCGGCCTTCCAGTTTGGCAGGTCTGTGGCATGGAGACCTTTCAGGCCGGCTTTGGCGGCGGTCAGGTCGGCAAAAACCACCAAGCTGAGGTAAAAGAGAAGGGCCGGCACGATGGCAGAGACCACCACATCGCCGTAGGGAATAGCCAAGTAATCGGCGATCAGAAAGGCTGCCGCACCCATGACGGGCGGGGTAAACATGGAGCCGGTGGCCGCTACAGCCAGCAGGGCAGCGCCCGAAATCTTGGGGTATTTCGCCCGGTCAAGCAGCGGGAGCGTAAAGGAACCAGTGGTCACCACATTTGCCACGGGAGAGCCGGAGATGATGCCCATCAGGGCGTTGCTCAGGATGGTGGCCTGGGCTGGGCCGCTACGTAGCCGGCCTGTAGCGGAAAGGGACAGATCCACGAAGAGCTGTCCCGCGCCGGACTTGGATAGAAATGAGCCAAACAGGACGAATACGATAATGTATGTGGCGGAGGTGCCCATGGCCATACCAAAGATACCCTCCGTCGTGGTATAGATGAAGGACGACAGGCTGGAGACGGTAAAGCCTTTGTGGGACAGGAAGCCCGGAATATAGGGGCCCAGAAATGCATACGCTAGGAAGATGATGGCGATGATGGGCATCGCCATGCCCATGGAACGGCGGGTGGCCTCTAGAACAAGCAGGACACCGATGATGCACACCACGATTTCCCAAGTGGCGGGATCCGTAATACGCAGGGCATTTTTCTCCCAAGTGAAGGTGACATACAGAGTGGCGGCAGCGGAGGCCACCGCTAGGATAAGATCGATGACGCCGATCTTCTTGCCCTTCTTGACAGGATAGAGCAGGAAGATACAAACAATCATGAACAGCCAATGGATGCTCCGCTGGGCCATGGCCGACAGCAGACCGAAGCCGGAGGTGTACAGCGCGAACAGAGAACTAAGGATCAGCAGAACACTCGCGATGCGCCGGCAATAAACTTGAAGTTTAGGTTCCATTGTTAAACTCCTTAATCCAAGAGCATAAAGGTCAGTCGATCAGGCCCTTCTCGCTGAAGAACCGCTCTGCACCGGGGTGAAGGGGAATGGAGGTCATAGTGGCGGCACTTTCCAGGGTCAACTCCTTGGCGGAGGACTGGGAGTTGTGGATACGCTCCAGGTTTTCGTCGGTGAAGAACAGCGCGCACAGGTCATAGACTACGTCCTCAGGCATGTCGTTATTCACGATGACGATGTTGGGGGTTCCGATGGTCAGGATGTCCTCGTCGGTGCCGTACATATCGGCGGGAATGGTGACAGGCACAAAGTAGTCGTATTCTTCCAGAATAGCGGCTTGATCCTCAGCGGATAGTGTCAGCATGCGGAAGGGAGTGTTGCTGGCCACCAGGGTGGAGGTGGCGGAGGTGGGGATACCGCCGTAGACAATAGCCGCGTCAACGTGGCCGTCAGTCATCATGGTGACGCCTTCATCATAGTTCACGTAAGTGGGGGTGATGTCGTCATAGGAAGCGCCGGCATACTCCATACAGGCGGACAAGCAGGTGATAGCGCCGCCGCCAGCAGGGCCGACGGCCACTCTCTTGCCGGCTAGATCCGCAAAGGTCTGAACATCGGAGTCGCCGGGCAGGAGAACCTGCATCACACCGGTGGACAGTCCACCGAACAGGCAACTGATATTATCCATTTGATTGCCTTCATAATCATTGATGCCGTTAAGGGCAGAGTAGGCGAGATAGCCAAGGGTAATGGAGAGCTCACAGGTGCCGTCGTTAGTCAGTCGGCAGTTTTCGACGCCGCCGCCAGTGGTCTGGACGGTAGCGCTGATGCCAAGGTCAGAGGTGGAGATGATATCAGACATCACGGCACCAATGGGGTACCACGCGCCGCCGGCAGCAGCGGTGCCGATGGAGATAGCAGTGACGGAGGACTGAGTTCCGTCGCTGTTGGAAGGAGAATCAGTGCCAGGAGTGCCCGCAGCTTGTTCGCCGCAAGCGGTCAGAGGCAGCGCAACAATCAGGGCGACGCCCAACAGAGAGATCCATCTTTTGAACTTCATTGTACAAAACCTCCTTTTAGCAGCCAAGCATTGCAGTTAGTTCACTTTAACATCTGCTCATAGTGGAACGCTCCGTCCACCTCCAGCATGGGATGCCCGGAGCGGATCTGCGCCACCATGGCCTCTTCTTTCTGGAACAGCTGTTCCGCCTTTTCCAGCACCTGATCCACCCATTCCACGGGAACGACTACCACGCCGCTCTTGTCGCCCATGACAATGTCGCCCGGGCGAACCTGCACCCCGCCGAACTGGATCATGGTGTTGGTGGATTCCTCCTGCACCCGGCCGCGGGCCGTGGCCACCACGGTTCCCCGGGCATAAACCGGAAAGTTCAGTTCAACGCAGTCGTCCAGGTCCCGGCAGGCCCCGTCGATCACCACGCCGGAGAGCCCCTTGACGCTGGCTCCGGTGGCCAGCACGCCGCCCCAGCAAGAGGTGTCCAGCCGTCCGCCGTTGTCCACCACGATCACATCCCCAGGGCTGGCCGCGTCGATGGCCCGCACACCCAGGTGATGCTCTCCCTTGGTCTGACCCGCCGCCGTCATCTTCAGCGTGACCGCCGGGCCCAGCACCTTGCCCATGGTGTGCCACATGGGCCGGATCCCATAGGTAGCCCCGTGGATACCCAGGGCATCCATCGCGTCGGATACGTTGGTGGTGGACAGGGCCTCAAAGCGCCTGCGGTATTCCTCTGTAAATGCTGTCATATCAAGTCTCCTCAATTTCCTCCGGACACAGCTCCGGCATTCCGCCGGCACCTCGCCGGAACACCAGGCGTCGGCGCCAATCGGGTTCGGTGTCCGGGCAGTCCTCCCGATAGTGGGTGCCCCGGCTCTCTGTGCGGGCCAGCTCTGCCATGGCGAACAGGCGCCCCAGCAGCAGCCGGTTGCGCAGCGGCGCGGAAATGCCGGGCTTGAGGTGGGCGTCGGTAAACGCCAAGACCTCCTCCAAACCCTGCCGGGTGCGTACCACCGTCAGCTTCTGATAGTAGAGCCGGCGGCTCTCCTCAAGGATCGCCTGTTCCTCCCCGGTGGGCGTCAGCGGGGCATGATACTCCGCCCGATTGGGATACGCCGGCGCGGCAGAGGCGGCGAACTGGGCGGCGGCCCGGCCGGCCCGATAGCCAAACACCTGGGTATCGGTCAGATTGTTGCCCCCTGGCCGGTCGGAGCCGTGCACGCCGCCGGTAACCTCGCCGGCGGCATAGAGCCCCTCCACTCCAGTGAAGCCCTGAGGATCAATGAGAATGCCGCCGTTGAAGTTCTGCACCGCCATGGTGACCTGGATCGGCTCCTGGGCGCAGTCCAGGCCGGCCCGGAGTAGGGTGTGATAGGTGATCGGCGCCCGGCGCTCCAGTTCCTCCCGGGATACATGGGTCACGTCAAAGTACACGCCGCCCTCGGCTGTCCCCCGGCCCGCCGCGATCTCCTTGAAGATTCCGATGTCCACGAACTTGGCGTCGGTGCGGACGGAGAAGGGATAGGACATGGCCTTGAGATCAAGAGCCTGCTCCGGCGTGACGCCGCCGGTGCAGTAGTGAGCCAGAAACGCCTCGCCATCCCGGTTGGTCAGCTTGGGCAGAAAGCGCCACATATGGCTGTGGATGATGAAGGTCAGGCCGGGGTGCACCACGGCGGGGCCGATCTGGAAGAACTCCATATTGACGAACCGGCAGCCCGCTTCATAAGCCATGGCCCAGCCGTCTCCCGTCTGAGTGGGCGGTGTCACATTAACGGAGAAGAGGCTCCCGGCGCCGCCGGTGGCCAGCACCACCGCGCCAGCTGTGATCTCCAGCGGCCCTTCCGGGCAGGAGCCCCAAGCCCCGCACACCCTTCCGCTGTCATCCTTGGACAGGCCCAGGATAGTGGCCTGTTCCAGCAGGCGCACCCCCTGCTCCAGCGCGGCCCGTTTCAGACAGCGGGTGATCTGCCGTCCGGTACTGCCGCCGCAGGTCAGAGAACGGGCCTTGGTGCACCCGGAGAGCTTCTGCTGCTCCGGGTGTCCGTTTCGCTGGACAAAGGGGACGCCCAGCTCCTCCAGCTCCCGCACCCGCGGGGCGGCCTCCTGGGCGAGGATCCGGCAGAGCGCCGGATCCCCCAATCCCCCGCCGGTCTGGAGCATGTCCTCCAGATAGATCTCCGGAGTATCTCCATCCCCCTCGCAGTCAAACGGGGCATTGATGCCCAGGGCCTCCGAGGCGACCATGTTGGTGCTGCCGCCGTCCTCAAAGTGACCCGCAACTGCCAGGCAGACCTCCAGCTCCGGGCGGCTCCGCTTGGCCTCATAGGCGGCTCTGGCCCCGGCGGCACCGCCGCCGATCACCAGAACGCCGCAGGATACCTGTTTCACTTGCAGCACCTCCTGGCCGTTTTTTCTTTACTGGGCCCGCTTCTGGGGAGAGGTCATGGACACGGCATTGGCGGGGCAGACCTCCATGCACATGCCGCAGCCGTCACACTTATGCTGGTCGATCACAGCGCCGCACTTGGTGAGGGTGATGGCGTCATAGAAGCAGCTGCGCTTACAAACGCCGCACTTGGTGCACTTGTCGTAATCCACCTTGGCGTACACACCCTCGGGGGCACGCTCCACCTGGGCAGTCTTGAGAATGTTGGGCAGGGCGATGCCGCGGATCTCGTCCAGAGAGCTGTATCCCCGGGCATCCAACCACTGGCTGATGTTCTCCGTCCACTTCTTGGCAATGTCGTAGCCCTGGAGCATGATGCCCACGCCGGACTGCACCAGAGAGGCGCCCACCATGGTGTACTTGATAATATCGCGCCAGTCCCACACGCCCAGGCCGGCGATGATGGGAATGCTCAGCTTGTTGGCCGCCAGGGCGCAGTTCTTCAGGCCGTAGCCGATGAAGTAGGGGCCGCCCCAGCCGCCCTGGGCGCCGGGGCCCACGGGCCGGGCCTGGTCAATATCCAGATCAAAGCCGGAGAAGCGGGCGGAGATGTTGATGCACTGGGCACCGGCCTCCTGGCAGGCCAGGGCCACGGAGGACTGATCCACGGTCTGGGGGGAGACCTTAACGCTGAAAGGTTTTTTCAGCAGGCCGGCGCAGGTGCGCACCACGTCCGCAGTCATATCCACGGCGCCGGCGCCCATCTTGACGCCCATGTCCGCCGCGAAGGGGCAGGAGACGTTCAGTTCCACCCAGTCGGCGTTGGTCTCATTGACCAGCCCTACCATCTCCTCCCACTCGTCCAGGGTGACGCCGGAGAGGCTGGCCATGACAACGCCCTTGTCACCCACCGCGTCCTTGGCCCGGTTGACGTCCTCCATGTACTCCTGGTAGCCAAAGTGGGAGCACTCCTCCAGAGAGTTCAGGGTAAACGCGTGGGGGAGCACCTGGGGATAGCCGGGATAGTTCTTGTAGTCATAGAGCTTGAAGCGGGGGCGGGGGAAGTTACGGCCCAGCTTGCCCTTCTCACCGAACAGAGACTTGACGATTACGCCGCCGGAGCCGCCATCGATGCCCTTTTTGACGCCGCGCCAATCCATGGAAGGAGACGCCGAACCCACAATCACGGGATTGGGGAACTCTACCCCTGCCACATTCACCTTCAGATCTGCCATAACATTCTCCTCCTTAAAATATGGAATCCGCCGTAATCGTATACAATCACAAAATGCGAATGGAAACGTCTAGCGCCTTTAATTGTATTTTGATTGTATACAATTTGGGTGTCTTCATTGTAATCGATGCTTTTGTATTTTTCAATAGTTTTTTTGGTAAAAAAGCTGTATTTTCCGTTTCTTCTGACAATTTCATTGGATTGTCCAAATAATAACCGATTGTTTTAGTGAAATCTTAAAAAAGTATATCTGACAAGAGCTTGAGAACCGTTTTATTTTCTAATTTTAGGATACAGCTTATTTTGCAAGATGCAACAAGCAATGTTTTCCAGCATATCCCTTGACAAACAGTTTTTTCGACGATAAAATAGTACAAAGTGTATACAATGTGTACATAACAGGAGGGAATATGGAGTTTACACTGAACGCCGTATCCGGCCAGATTCAGGTTGCGCTGTCCGCCTCCGTCCAGGGCAGAGACGGTGTCTTCTGGCTGTACGGAGGGGAGAAGCGCCACATCGGCGCCGTAGCGCTGCGGGAATGCGGCGGTGCGGGACTGCTCTACTCCTTCCCCGGTCATCGGGAGGACGGCATTGTCGGGGAACTGGCCCGGCGGCTGGAGCGGGACGGCAGGCTGGAGCACATCGTGGTCTGCGGTGGGATCCACTATGACAATATCAACCCGGAGTGGATCCCCAAGATTGTGGCACTCTGCAGTCAGCTCGGTGAGCGGCTCGTCCGTGAATTAAATCAGCGCCTTGAGGTGCAGGAAGGAGACACATCATGGAACGTCCCCGGCTAGTCATCGGTATATCCGGCGCCACCGGCGCCATATATGGCATCCGCCTGCTGGAGCATCTGCGTGCGCGGGGGGACGTGGAACTCCATCTGGTTGTCAGCAGATGGGCGGAGGAGACCATCCGCCTGGAGACCGATTATACCCCGGCACAAGTCAGAGCCCTGGCCCACGTCTCCTATGGGTGGGACGACCTCGCCTCTGCCATCTCCAGCGGCTCCTTCCGGACGTGGGGCATGGCCGTCCTGCCCTGCAGCATGAAGACCGTCAGCGCAATTGCCAACGGGTATGGACACGACCTCCTCACCCGCGCGGCTGACGTCACCCTGAAGGAGCGTCGCCCCCTCGTGCTGTGTCCCCGCGAGACACCTTTGAGCACCATCCATCTGGAAAACATGCTCAAACTAAGCCGGCTGGGGGTGCAGATTGTCCCGCCTATGCCTAGCTTTTACCACCGGCCGAAGGAAATTGAAGATCTGATTCACTACCAGATCCTCCGCGTTTTGGATCAGCTCCACCTGTATGAAGACGACCAGCGGCGCTGGAATCCACCCTCCAGAGTAATAGAAAGTAGGAAATAGAGTATGGGAAAAAGAGGACTAAAAAATGTGGCGTATGACTATCTGCTGGATGCCATCACTTCCTGTGAGCTGAAACCCGGACAGGCCATCGTGGAGCAAGATATTTCGGATAAGCTGGGCATCAGCCGCACCCCCATCCGGGATGCCCTGAAGCAGCTGGAGTCCGAGGGGCTGGTGCGCCACTTCCCCTCCCGGGGCACCTTTGTGACCAATATCACGGTACAGGACGTGGATGAGATCTTCCAGCTGCGGGAGTTATTTGAAATCACCGCCCTGAAAAACGCTATCCACAGCATAACGGAGGAGGAGCTGGACTACATCGAGGAGCGGCTGCGCTACCTGGACGACAAGCGGAGTGAGGAGAACCCAACCAAGGAGACCTTTTACAATTCCGACCGGGAGCTCCACGCGCTGATTATGAAGTATTCCGGAAACTCCCGCATGATCAAGTTCCACAAGACTCTAGAGGTTCAGTTGGAACAGCTGCGGCGCATCTCCGCCATGACGCCCATGCGTCTGGTCAAATCCCGACAGGAACATTTGGACATCATCTACGCGTTGCGTACCCGGGATCTGGCCAATGCTACACGAGCTCTGCTTATCCACCTGCAGAATATAAAAGCGAGCACGCTGAATGTATGCCGAAATATGTGCTCGCAGTACTGAACAGGTGAACAACAGAAATTGTTGCTCCTGATGCTCGGCTGATTCTACATATTGGGACAGATAAATCTTGCTGAAAGGTTAACTGAGGGGATCTGTAACAGATGAAATGTGAACCTGGGGCTTGTTTGAAAAATGTCAACATGCCCAATTGACGGGCCTTTTGTCCACTGGACAGCGCAATTTTCCCTTGAAATCCGTCAGGATTCCTGCGGGAAAATTGCTTGCCAGCGGTTCAAAATCCCTCGCCGCTGGGCACATCGCCAATTTTCAAACAAGCCCTAGATTCTATTTGAAAAATCGGGAAAGTTGTTCTAAATCAACAGGATTGCAATGGCGGCAAGGTAAACGAAGGCCAAGAAGGAGGCGTCCAGCTTGTCGTATCTGGTAGCAATTCTGCGAAACCACTTGATTTTCTGGAAGAAGCACTCGACCAAATGTCTCTCCTTATACAGATACCAGTCTGCCGGCCAAGGATTAGACACATTGTTTTGTGGCGGGATCACGTAATTCGCCCCATGCTTTGAGATGTATTCCCGAATGGATCGAGCACCATAAGCCCGGTCTGCCAGCACGTTACTCCCGCAGAGTTCAAGGTTTTCCAGCAACTCTACGGCATGAACACAATCGTCATCATTTCCAGCCGAGAGAAGAAACTTCACTGGGTTGCCCAGCCCGTCTACAATGGCATGGAGCTTTGTGTTCAGACCGCCTCTGATACGGCCAACTGCCTTATCCTCCGCTTTTTCCCCCGCCATTGGCGCTTTCGTGTACCTTGATGCAAGTGGAATCTATACTGAGATTTTCCATATCCGCATCCTCAGACAATGCGCGAAACACGGTTTCCAGTGTGCCATCATCCCGCCATTTGGCAAATCGGGCATACACGGACTGCCAGGGGCCGTAGGCCTCCGGCAGTTCCCTCCACCGGGCACCGCTTCGGGCAATCCAGAGCATCCCGTTCAGCATCGTCCGGTTATCCTTGCGGGGGCGGCCACGCTTCCCTGTCTCTTCCGGCGGCAGAAGAGGTTTGACACGTTTCCGTTGTTCTGTTGTTAATTCATACCGTTTCATACCTCTAGCTTCACATATCTGCTCCTTTTGTGCAACTTTTATTTTTCAAACAAGCCCTAGCCGTAGCATTGATGGAATTGTTGGAAGCTGAAGAACTGACTTCCGTAACACTCTTGCTCAAAAACTTTTGAGGCTGCGGGGAGCGATACCCCCGAGTGTTTGAATAGCGGTGGCGATAGCATTACCTTTGCAGCTACACAGTGTGTAGAACTGCTCTCTGAATTGCCGAAGGATCAGTTTCCGGCTGATACTGAGTTGCCTCTTGCTAATCCGGATGGAAATCGGCTATAATAGGGTTAGAAAGAGAGAGGTGTATATCTGCGGCAGAGATGAAGCGCAGTGTAAAAGATTCGGTGTTCACCTATCTGTTCAAGCAGCCAGAGTATACCCGCCAGCTCTACCTGGCCCTCCACCCGGAGGACGCAGATGTGAAGGAGTCTGACTTCAAACTGGTGACCCTGGAGAATGTGCTGACCACCGGCTTCTACAATGATCTGGGGATCCAGGTGCGCAACCGGCTGATCCTGTTGGTGGAGGCACAGAGCACCTTCTCGGTCAACATCGCCCTGCGGATGCTGCTGTATCTTGCGGGCACCTATAAGGAGTACATCGAGGAGCAGAAGCTGGATCTGTACGGCTCTCATCCTGTAGAGATCCCTCGTCCGGAGTTGTACGTAGTCTATACAGGGGACAGGGAAGAGGTTCCGGAGACGCTCCGCCTGTCAGACCTGTACCAGGGGGCGGGGAGCGCCGAGGTGGAGGTCGAGGTGCTTCGGGATGATGGAACCAGAGATATTCTGGATCAGTACGTCCGCTTCTGCAAGATTGCAGATGAGCAGCGCGAGAAATACGGCCTGACACAGCAGGCCATCGACGAGACAATCCGGATATGCATTGCGGAAAATGTGTTGGCGCCGTTCCTGGCGTCCCGGCAGAAGGAGGTGCTGGAGATTATGGTAACACTGTTTGATCAGGAGAAGATCGCAGAGATTCACGATTACAATGTAGCAAAGGTTGCCCGACAGGAGGGGCACCAGCTAGGCCGTGAGGAAGGGATCCGTGCCATGGTCAGTACGCTCAGAAGTATGTCTGTGGAGCAAAAGCAGATTGCACAGAAGCTGGTGGAGCAGTTCGGCCTCCTCCCCCAGGCCGCAGAGGAAAAAGTAAAGCAGTACTGGAAGCAGTAGCAGGAAGCACGCCCTGAGTTCAAAAACAGTGTCAGGATTTTTCGATCAAGATCCCGGCACTGTTTTTATTTTAGAACCCTGTGAATCCGTTCGGCCTGACTACAATGTGTTGTAGTACGATGCCCCATAAAGAGCAGAATGGGTATTCACAAATATCTGCATAGTAGGATTGAACCAAACGAGTGCGGTCACGCTTCGGTGCGGCAGTGGAGTTGTTGGAGCGCCTGTATGCAAAACTTATATTCGTGAATGGAGGGCCAATGCTGTCCGCGCATGTGGTTATTTTGCGGGCAAGCGCACTGAACACAGTATGCAACGATGGCTATATGCGCCGACAGAGGTTGGCCGTGATGTGCGACAGTCGTACCTGCGTGGTTACGGCAGGCCGCAATGATTGAACCCGCATGTGCGCCGATCGTGCTCCGCACTGGACGTCACCCTGATGTGTGGAGACGGCAATGAACTCTCCTTCCGGTATCTGCTGTCCGAACAGGAGCGTGCCGCGCTGCTGGGGAAGATGGATGCCTACTGCCTGGAGCAGACCAGCATGGCGCTGGCGGATTTTCGGACCCGGTATCCGGTGGAGGCACAGCGGCCTCACCAGGCCCCCGGCCTGGCCCAGCTGTGAGCGCGCCGTCGGCCCCGTGTGGGCCCTGTGTGCCGGTTTCTGGGGCCGGGCGGGCCCGGGCCCCGCCCGGCCGAAAAGCCGCCCCGTTGGGGCCGGTTTTGCCCCGGTTTGGGGCGTTCGATTTTAGTACTAGGATAAAGGGAGGTGGTCGCAAGCGCCCACCTCCCGGCCACAAAGCCCCGCAGTGCGGGGCTTTTCCGTCTTTCGCGGAAGGTGCACCTTTTCGCCACAGTCAGTGGTTTTAGGTGGTCGTCAATTTGAGAAGTCCAGTGTTCCCAGGCGGTTCCAGCCTTTTTGACCGCCGCTGTGGGGCGTTTGGGCGTGGGGTATCCTTCCACGCCAGGATACGCAAATCCTGCGCCGCATAAAACAAAGATAGGGCCTTTCGCGCTGGACAGAAAATGATACTCTGTAGCAAAGAAAAGGCAAATGATAATGTTCTGTTAACTCTGCACCGTCGGCCTGGCTATTTCTCCCCTTCTGCGGTATGTTGTGTTGCTGCAAAGGAGGTAATAAGCCATGGCAAAACATAGAGCCAACGGGGAGGGAAACCTCCGCAAGCGGAAAGATGGCCGATGGGAAGGACGATATACCGCCGGCCGCGACCCAGAGACAGGCAAGGCTATCTACAAAAACGTCCTGGGAAAGACCCAGGCGGAGGTCAAGACCAAACTGAAGCAGGCAATTGAGCAGGCAAAGGGGCTGGATGCTACCAAGGCTAGGCGGTACACAGTAGGCCAGTGGATGGAGGTGTGGTTTGAGCACTACGCCAAGGTGAAGGTACGGCCCTCCTCCCACCAGACCTACCGGGGTTACATTGACAACCACATCAAGCCCAATATCGGCAAAATTCCGCTGGAAAAGCTCACTTCTCTGGAATTGCAGAAGTTCTACAAGAAGCTACTGACCAACGGTCGCGTAGACCGATTGGAATCCAGGCACCAGGCCAAAGGGCTGAGCCCCAAGACAGTGCGGAACATCCACCAGATCATCTCCTCTGCGATGAGCTTAGCCAAAGAGCAGAAACTAATCGTCGCCAATCCGGCGGAGGGCTGCGCCCTGCCCAGGCTGGAGCACCGGGAAATGCAGATACTGCCGGTGGAGCAGCTCCAGTCTTTCCTGAGAGAGGCAAGGGACAGCGATGTGTTTGAGCTCTACTACCTGGAGCTGGCCACCGGGCTCCGTCGGGGAGAACTTCTCGGCCTGAAATGGGAGGACATTGATTTGGAGCGGGGCGACCTCCGGGTTCGGCGGCAGATCGCCCGAATCAACGGCGAGGTGGTGGAGGCGCCTCTGAAAACAAAGAACGCCTACCGCACCCTGCCGCTGGCAGAGGATACGATAGGTGTCCTAAAAGCCCAGAGGAAGAAAACAGGAGACAGCCCTTGGGTGTTCCCCAGCCCCACCGGCGGGCCGATCTCCCCGGACAGCGTGATGCATATGCTCCACCGGGTGTTGAAACGGGCGGGGCTGCCTCGAGTGAGGTTCCACGATGCCTCTGTTATAATAGGACTAAGTCGGCAAGCCCTTGCGCCGCAAGGAGTTGCGCTGATTTAGTCCTGACACCACAGCAAAAATTCAACATGGGGAGGTTGATAAAATTGTCGAACGGCGCGGCATTGCCGCGTCACCGAGTAAGCCGGCCTGCGGGTGACGATTCACCTGCAGGCCGGCTTTTTTTTGCGTTTATATGGTATTTTACTTTTGAGAAGGAGCGCCCCCAGTGACGATTTTTTCGTCACTGGGGGCGCTTATTTTGTTTTTAGGAGGCTGCTATGAAGCCGTTGGAATTAGATTATTTCTATGGAAACGATGCGGAGCAGTTCACCTTCTACCGTATCCCCAAGGTGCTGTTTACAGATCAGCGCTATAAGTCCGTGTCCGTGGAGGCGAAAGTGCTCTACGGCCTTCTGCTGGATCGCATGAGCCTGTCCATTCGTAACGACTGGCTGGACGCCGATGGGCGGGTCTATATCTACTTCACACTGGAGGAGGCCATCGAGTTTCTGGGCTTCGGCAAGGATAAGCTGGTAAAGCTGTATCAGGAGTTGGACCGGGATCGAGGAATTGGCCTGATTGAGCGCAAGAAGCAGGGCCAGGGCAAGCCAACCAAAATCTATGTCAAAAACTTTACTATCCCTGGAGACGCACCCTTGACTTCTGAAAAACCGAAGTCTGAGCCGTCGGCTGCTCTCCAGACTTCTGAAATGGCGAAGTCAAGACTTCGGTCTGGCCGAAGTGCAGACTGCGGAATATCCGCCTCTAATTATACTGATAAGAAAGATACTGAATGGAGTGATACTGAGTCTATCTATCCCCCCTCCGCCCCCACAGGTCCAACATACGGGCAAGGGCCGGCGACGATTGAGGATGGATGAGATAGAGCAATACAGAACCCTGGTCAAAGAGAATATCGATTATGAGCGTCTATTGGAAGAGCATCCCTACGATCATGACCTGATAGACGGCTATGTGGAACTCATTGTCGAGATCTGCTGCAGCCGCCGTGAGTATATCCGGGTCAATCAGGAGGATATGCCAAAGGATCTGGTGAAGAGCCGTCTGCTCAAACTGGACAAGGAGCATATCGCCTATGTAATGGACTGCCTGAGTAAGAATACGACGCTTGTAGGCAATATCAAGGCATACACCCTTTCGGCGCTCTACAACGCCCCTATTACCATCAGCCAGCACTATACCTCCTTGGTCAGTCACGATATGGCCCAGGACGCAATGGAAAGCTATTGACGTCACCGCCCCCATTCCGAACAATGCAAAGGAGACTTGAACAATGCCGAAACGAACGATCAAGCAGGATGTTACAGAAGATCCCCGCTACCATGATACCTGGCGGCTGTTGAAAAGATATCGTGATGTGGTTTGGAGCATGGAGTTGTCCGTCCAGCAAATGAAAAATCAGTTTCAAATTGAGTATGGCTGCAGCATCGAGGACTTTTTGGACTCTGTCTATCTGGCCGGCGCTGATTTAAGCGGTACGGATCTGGAAGACCATGCCCGCTGTATTGAGCGCAGCAACAAAATGCTCACCCTGGTCAACAACTCCATCGAACTGCTCCGTACCCGACATAAGCATGGTGAGGACTACTACTGGCTGCTGTATTATACCTACTTATCCCCCCAGCAGCTCAAAAATGTGGAGGAAATCGTCGAACAGCTTCGTCCCCATATCCGTGACATCAGCTTGCCCACCTACTACCGCAAGCGAAAGCAGGCGGTGGAGGCACTGAGTTCCGTCCTCTGGGGGTTTACTTCGCAGGAATGCCGGGATATCCTGGAACGCTTTTTCCCAAAAGACAAGTAATCTGCAGGGACAAGCGGAACACGGCAGTGAGAGAAAATTGATAGAGATTTGATAGCGTATTGATAAGGTTTTGTTATTGATTAGAAAACCTCCATGTGTTATATTGGTCATGCTCAAAACTGTACCTCAACTGAAAAACGGTCATGGGAGGACGCCTTTACGGCGTCTTTTTTTCTGCCCTCCTAATGGCCTTGGAAACAGCGCCCGGCGAACCGGGCGCTGTTTCCCTTTTCACGAGGACTAAAAACGCAAAGGAGGTTTGCTACTTGAAGCAGAAAAAGACCCCGGTCCCACTGAGGGGACGGAGAGGGATCAGTCCCTACCGCGCCCTCTACATGGTATATCTCTGTGTCTGTCTTTCAGTGTTTCTTGTTCAACCAGCATCAGCAGCCACCATCTGGGAGAAGGCCAGTGAGATCATGCAGGACGTTTACACCCAGATCCTGACGATCTCTACCATCGCCGCCATTGTTACTGCATCGGTGGCGTTGCTGATGATGAATTTCAGCCGCTCCGGGCGGACGGTGGACGAATCCCGTGCCTGGCTCAAGCGCATCGTCATCACATGGGCCGTGCTGAACGGGTTGGGGTTCATCATGAGTTATGTCACTCCGTTCTTCAGCGGCGGCCAGTGGACGCCGTAACCGCTCATGGGCATCTTAGACGGCATTGTAGAGTGGATCGCTGAACAGATCATGTACGGCCTGGACTTGATCAACACATCAGTTTTGGGCGCCCTGGGCTGTGACATGAGCGTGTTTCTGCGGTATTTCCCTGCTGCAAGTACGATGTATGATATTTTTGTGGCGCTTGCCATTGGGCTGATCCTGTTGCTATGGGTCTGGAATCTCTTTCGGAATTTCGGTTTGGGCCTGGGCTCCGAGGCAGAGGATCCAGTCAAACTGAGTATCCGCTCTATACTGTTTATCGCTCTTGCCTGGTACTCGGACGAGATCGTCGATACTGTCCTCCAAATTGGCGGCACCCCGTACAACTGGATCCTGTCCTCCGCCCTTCCCAGCCTGGATTTTGCAAGTTTCAACTCCGTACTGGCTGTCATCATCGGCGTAGTCGCCAACGGAGGAGTGGCACTTATCGTATTGATCCTGACTCTGATCCTGGCTTGGAACTACCTGAAACTGCTGTTTGAGGCGGCAGAGCGGTATGTGCTGCTGGGCGTACTGGTCTTCACTGCGCCAGTGGCATTTGCCATGGGGGCGTCCCAGTCCACCTCAAACATCTTCAAGAGCTGGTGCCGTATGTTCGGCGGCCAGCTCTTCCTGCTGTTGATGAACGCTTGGTGCCTGCGCCTGTTTATCAGCATGGTCGGCGCCTTTATCGCCAACCCACTTTCTATCTGAGGAGGGCTTATCACGAAACGAAGTATCAAAATTTCTACCGTTTTTGTGCTTGTACTTCTACTTATCACCGCTCTCTCGGTTCCCGCCTTTGCGATAACGGAGGCGGAGGTTGAGGCCCAGGTCAGCGCTACAAGCAGAGAGACGGTCACAGGCAATGTGTTGATCTGGTTCCTGTGCGCTATCGGCTTTCTGAAGGTATCTCAGAAGATCGACAGTTTTATGTCGAGCCTAGGCGTCAATGTGGGCCAGACCGGAGGTTCCATGTTGGCAGAAGTTATAATCGCCACCCGCGGCGTTGCGGCGGTGGCCGGCGCCTTTGGAGGCGGAGCGCGCCATTCGGCCGGCAGTTCTCCCGGGGGTGCTTCATCCGGAACCGCCGGCCCGTTTGGTGGGTTTCTAAAAGGCGGTCTTGCCGGCGCTGTCAGCCGTAAGGTAACCCGCGATGCGGTGAGGACGGCCACGACAGCGACTTCCGCTGTGAATACCGTCAAGTCCACAGCAACTGCGGCAGCTTCCCAGTCCAGCACGATCAGGGAACAGCAGGCCAACACTGTTCACCAGACTGATACGCAAACCGGGGCACATCAGGAAACCCAGACAGCAGCCGTACATTCCGCATCTACTGAAACGATTACCCAGACGGCCCAGCAAGCGGAGATGACCGCTGCCCAAATTTTTCAGCAGTCGGAACATACTGCACAGCAAGCAACCACCCAGACGGAATCCCAAGCGTCTCATAAATCCTCTACGGTCACGCAAACAGACAGGCAAACAGTTGCGACGCCTTTCAAGGGAGTTGGTCTGGGCGGGGCAATTTTCGCCCAGTCCCTGATGTCCGGTGGTAGTTTTGCGAATGACATCATCGGAACAGTCGCCAAGGGCGATATACGCTCCACCGGCTCCATCACCGGGGACCTAGCCGCCCAGTCCATTCGCTCCTATCTGGGTTATGCCGGCGAAGAGTCCTCCGACAAAGCACCTCTCACTTTTTCCAACGTGGAGATCGGTGGTGGGAGGATCACCGGCATGGTGTCAAAACCGGATATGGCCGAGCCGATAGCCTTCAGTATGTACCATGCGGATCAGTATGTGGAACCAAAGGGGGATTATTCCAAGATCCGAACCACAGACGGCGCACTCTGGTATACGCAGCTTGCCCAGGACACTGTTGAGCGTAAGCCCTATAAGGCCCCGGACGATACGGTCGCCTATCAGGAGAGCATCGTAAAGCGGCTGCCTGACCCACCGAAACGCAAGGACCGGATGTGAGGCGCCGCCTATGCGAAATGAAGAACGGGACGTCTATGTAATCCCCCCCAATTTTATTGAGGGCGGCACGCTCCTGGGCGGGATGTTCAAGACACGCAACGTCATTGAGGCTGGTGTCCTGGGGCTTCTTGTGGGCTTGCCTGTCCTTAACTTAGGTATTTCCATCACTACGCGGGTCATCATCCTATGCCTGACGGCTCTGCCGCTGGTTCTGGTTGCTCTCATTGGCATCTCCGGCAACAGTCTCTCCACCTTCATCCTCCAGTTTTTCCGCTTCCTGCGTAATCGCAGGGTCCTTAACCGGGATGCGGTGACGGACAGCGGAGAGCAGAAAAAATCAGTATTGCCAAGTTGGCTTCGTAAAAAGCAACCGGAGCAGGAAGTCCAGGAACAGGAGGCCGCGCCGATCAGCCGCTGTAGCTTTCGGTTTGATAGGAAAGAGCGCAAGGTCACCCAGCACAAGACGTTTCTGCCACCGGAGGAAAAGGTGAAGCCCCTCAACCCGTTAGCGGATTATGTACCAATCGAAAAAATCGAAAATGGTGTGATTTATACCAGAGACCACCGCTATGTGAAGGTCGTAGAGGTCGTTCCGGTTAATTTTTTGCTCCGAAGCGCCCAAGAACAGCGCGGTATCATCTATTCCTTTATCAGTTATCTGAAGATCGCTCCGGTCAAGGTGCAATTCAAGGTGCTGACGAAACGCGCCGATATTGACCGCCATGTGGAGGCAGTACGTAGGGAATTGGAGCAGGAAACAGACCCACACTGCCGGATGCTTCAGGAGGACTACTTGCAGCTGATCCAGCAGCTCGGCTCCCGTGAGGCCATTACCAGGCGTTTCTTTCTGATCTTTGAGTATGAGGAACTGCCGGGCACCCGCCGCGGGCATGAGGAAGAGGAAGCCATTGCTTCCCTCCAAACCGCCGCCCGAACGGCTGCCAACTACCTGCGGCAATGTGGGAACACGGTGATCATGCCAGAAAATGAGGATGAGGCGGCCTGTGAGATCCTCTACAATATTCTCTGTCGCAGGGAGAGCAACGAGGAGCCCTTTCCCCAGAAACTGAAAAGCGTGCTGACAGAGTACCTGGCCGCCGGGCGCTCTCTGGACAACATCCCTTCCAATGAGTTCTACGCCCCCGCCCGGATCGATTTAACCCATGGACGCTACATCTGCATCGACGGCATCTACTACGCCTATCTTCTGGTGCCCTCGGACGGCTATAAGTCGCAGGTGCCCGCCGGCTGGCTCAGCCTGATCGTCAATGCCGGCGACGGTATCGACCTGGATATGTTTCTCTCCCGCCAGCCCAAGGACCGCATGATCCGCAAGCTGGGCCAGCAGCTCCGTATTAACCGGAGCAAAATAAAAGAAACCAGCGACACCAACACGGACTTTGACGATCTGGACGGCGCTATCCGCAGCGGCTACTTCCTCAAAGACGGCCTTGGTAATAATGAGGATTTCTATTACCTCAACCTGCTTATCACCATCACAGCCGGCAGTGTGGATGAATTGGAGTGGAAATGCGCGGAGATGAAAAAGCTCCTGCTGTCCCAGGATATGGATGTTCAGCCCTGTTCCTTCTGTCAGGAACAGGCTTTTTTATCGTCCCTGCCCCTGGTCAGCTTGGAGCGCAGTCTCTTTGAACGCTCCAAGCGCAACGTACTGACCCTGGGAGCGGCAAGCTGCTACCCCTTTACCAGCTATGAGATGTGTGATGACAACGGCATCCTCCTGGGCGTCAATAAGCACAACAACTCCCTCATCATTGTGGACATCTTCGACAGCCGGGTTTACAAGAACGCCAACATAGCGATCCTGGGCACCAGCGGTGCAGGCAAGAGCTTTTCCATGCAGCTCATGGCCACCCGGATGCGGCGCAAGGGCATTCAGGTCTTTATTGTGGCACCGCTGAAGGGCCATGAGTTCCACCGGGCCTGCTCCAATATCGGCGGCGAGTTCATCCAGATCTCCCCTGCCTCCCAGAATTGTATCAATGTCATGGCCATCCGCAAGGTGGACCGCTCTGTGGATGAAATGCTGGACGGGCCAGGTGTGGAGAAGTCCATGCTGGCCGCGAAAATTCAGAGACTGCACATCTTCTTCTCCCTACTGATCCCCGACATGAACCATGAGGAGCGTCAGCTTTTGGACGACGCCCTGATCCGCACCTACGCACGGCTGGGGATCACCCATGACAACAGCACGCTGGATGACCCGGACCATCCGGGCCAATACCGGACGATGCCGGTGCTGGGGGATCTGTACGAGGTTCTGAAGGAGTCCCCGGATACCAAGCGGCTTGCCAATATTCTCAACCGTTTGGTCAATGGTTCCGCCCGAACCTTCAATCAGCAGACCAATGTATCGTTGGATAACAAATACACCGTCCTCGATATCTCTGAGCTGACCGGCGACCTGCTGACGGTGGGGATGTTTGTGGCGCTGGATTTCGTCTGGGACAAGGCCAAGGAGAACCGGACGGAGGAAAAGGCCATTTTCATCGACGAGTGCTGGCAGCTCATCGGCGCCAACAGCAACCGTCTGGCTGCGGAATTTGTCCTGGAAATCTTCAAGATCATCCGCGGTTACGGCGGGTCGGCCATCTGCGCTACCCAGGACATCAACGACTTCTTCGCTCTGGAGGACGGGAAATATGGCAAGGGCATCATCAACAACGCCAAGACCAAGATCCTGCTCAATCTGGAGGAGGAAGAGGCACGGCGCGTCCAGTCTATCCTCCATCTCTCTGAGGCGGAGGTCATGGAGATTACTCACTTTGAGCGTGGCAACGGCCTGATCAGCACCAATAACAACAACGTGACGGTGGAAATCAAGTGCAGTCAGTTGGAAAAGGAGCTGATCACCACTGACCGCAGGGAACTGCGGGAGCTACTTGGGCGCAAGAACTGACGCGGCTGTATTGCGGTGTGTTTATGGATTCAAGCTCTATGTGCGTCTCCATGACGTCGCTATGACGGAAGGGACTTGACCGGTATCGTCTTATGACGGCGTTATTACGTCAGGAGGAAGGTATCAAAAATGAAAACACGAACGGAACTCTATGGGAAGGAAGCCAAAAGTCTGCTGCGGGACATCACCATGTATCGGGCGTTGACTGAGGAGCAGGTCCTACGGCTTTATCCCGGAAAGCGGGAGACGATGAAAAACCTGCTGTCCTATCTCACCAAGCAGGACCGCATCTACTATATTGACGGCCTGTACTGCCCCACGCCCGAGTGTGCTGAGGATGTTGACCGCGGCCTATTGGCCGCGGTCTGGGTGCTGGCGGATTTCATTGACCGGGTGGAATACCACTCAGTTGCAGAATATCCAGCCAAAATCATTTTTTTCGCTGACGGTGAGATCTATGAGATCATACATGCGGCCCAGGGAAAAGACACTCTTTTGTCTTATGTTCTATCCTCCGCTGGGGAACACCCCTCCAGATACCTGGTGCTGGTGGATGATCCCGGCCAAATCGAACAGCTTCAGATCCCCCATGCCAGCGGATACTGCACAGTGTCCCCGGAGGGGGATGTTCACTACTACCAAAAGGAATAAAGGAGGAGACAATTTGGAACGAGCGGTCCTATCGCATCGCATTACATCGATTTTATCAGATATTTCCCGGCTCACCAATGCGCTCTATGCGCTCAACACCACCGATATCCAACGCTATCCCGACAACTACGAAGTGTTGTCCACGGACGCAGCGCTTCGGGCGGAGCGGATCGCCTGCCGCCTACGGCATCTGCTCTACGCCACAACCAGCGTCACAAGGGACGAATACCTGACCTCGGCCGCAGTCATGCAGGGCATTGAGATCCGGTCCGAGGACGGTATTTTGGAAATCACACTGCCCTGCCTGCACCCCAAACGAAAGCAGAGGCAGAGCACGGAATACCTCCTTGATCCCTTCACCGCCGCCCTCAGCCAGTACACCAAAAGTAACCCCATGCCCCGGATGCGCCATTGCGTCGTATGTTTTTCCCTGGTCTACAATCGAGATCTGCCTGAGCGGCGAGTTCGGGACTACGACAATTTGGAGCTCAAGCAGTTTCTGGATGTGGCGGCTTCCTTTCTGCTCACAGATGACAGCGGCCTGCTATGCGACGCCTATCATACCACGGAGTTGGGAGATATGGACTGCACCCGCATCTCCATCATGGACAACACCCGGTTTCCCGACTGGCTGGAGAGAAAGCAGGCGGCTCTGCAATCCATCTCGGAATTATAGTCCCAAAGGCCCTCAAAACCATATCCCATTTCGGCCTGATTTCCCCTCCCGGAATTGGGATATGCGCGGCGGAGCTGAAAAGCCCCGTATGCCAACGCTCCCACAGAAATGGGGTAGCCGGAAAAACGCCCAGGTTAAGAACACCCTGGGCGTAAAACCGGCAACAAGGGGGCGGTGTGCGTGACCAGGCGAAAGGGGCCTCTGCCATCGCCTGATACCTTCCCCGACCTGCTGCTGACCTTCGTCGCTCTGTCCGGTGAACTGCCGTCCGCGCTGGTGAGCCGGCTCCCCGGCTCCGACAGTTACAAGGCGTATGCCGTTAAAATTCTCAAAAGGGAAAAGCTCCTTCGCACCTACTACCATGATGGCCTTCGCGGCCTGCGCCTGACCTCCATTGCCAAAAACCTTCTGGCGGCGAGACAGCCGGACAGATACCTTCCACTCTTTACCGGCGATACCGCCACCAACACGCCAAAATACTCGGTCCCACACCGCCTGCGCCTTCACCGGATGGCCGAGGTGCTGGTCACAGCATACAATGCGGGCCTTCTGACCTTCCCCTGGGAAAAGCCGCCTGTCTTTCAGGCAGAACTGGATGATGCCGGCTTATATATTGGTCCGGCCTACTACAGCTCCAGAGAGGTGAAGGAGATTGGCGCGCAAGCGACTATGATCCGCGGCTCCCGCTCCACTGGCGTCCTTGTCTGTGACAGCGGCATCTATGCCGTCTATAACACGGCTGACGCCCGGATGAAGTGGGAGTACAAAGCCGAGGTTCGGCTCAAAGCCATGATGCAGACAGACCTGTGCCACAGGAGGCTTGCGGATAGGTTTATGGATTCGCCCCCAGGCGCTATCGTCTTCGGTGATGGTATGGACCAGTTGGAGATTCTGATGGGTCAAGGCGATAAGGAGACTAGAAACTACCTCATTATGAACGGAACCTTTCGCTGTTTCCACTATCTGACCCTCGACCGCCGCGGGGAGGTATTGCTGCGGCTCTTGTGTGACCCAGAGCGGAAAGCGGTGCTGGATGGCATCCTGTCGGAGGATCTGGCCGAAGGCCGATCCAACTGGCTGATCGAGCATGACGCCATAGACGAAAATGGCAACCCGGTGCTGTTTGGCTACACCTGTGATATGCCACGCATCCGACGGTTTGACGATGCTCTCGGTCTGCACGGACAGACCGGCACGGTCTACTGTTTCGATTTTCAGGAGCCGGTGCTTCGCCGGGTCTGCGGACCAAGGGTTGCGCTGCAGAGCATTGACTTTGAAGCATTTGAAGGGAGTGTTTTCCATATCCCGTAAAAAACTGATTAAGGTGCTGGCCATCCTGCCCTTTGCCATTGCGGCGCTGCTCTACGGGGGTGGATATATCGGCCAGTTCCTATATAACCACCATGTCTGGCAGCAGGCTGGCGGCACACTGTATAGCGGCACCTCACCGGAGTTCCCAGACCCCGGTTTCCTGTCCTGTGTTCTGGCGGCTTTCCGATTCCCTTACGGCCTGTATGGTGTGGGGATCTGCGTCGCGGTCATCGGTATTCTGGTTTTCATGGTCATGCGTATGGGCTACAGCGAGACAGGAGAATATGACCGGGATCGCAATCTCGTTTACTCCAACAAGGGCACCTACGGAACGGCCGGTTTCATGACCAAAAAGGAGATGAAAGGCGTCCTTGACCTGGTTCCCGACATTCGCAAGCACCACGGGACGATTTTGGGGGAACTGGACGGCCAGGTGGTGTGTATCCCAGAGGATACCCGATTCAATGGGAATATCGCCGTATATGGGGCCTCCGGATCGAAAAAGACCAGAGCCTTCTGTGTCAATATGATTCTGCAGTGTGCTGCAAGGGGCAACAGCATGGTCATTACGGATCCGAAATCTGAACTGTACGAAAAAACCAGTGAGTACCTGCGTCACAAGGGCTATACCGTCCGCGTATTCAATCTGGTAACGCCCTCCGCCTCGGATTCCTGGAACTGCCTGTCGGAGATTGAGGGTAAGGAATTGATGGCCCAACTGTTTTGTGATGTGGTTATAAAGAATACCGGCAGTGAGAAGGGCGACCACTTTTGGGACAACGCGGAACTCAATCTGCTCAAGGCGCTGGTGCTGTATGTCAGCAACAACTACCCTCCGGAGAAAAAGAACATCGGCGAGGTCTACCAACTGCTTGCCATGAGCAGCGAGAAGGAGCTGAACGCCCTGTTTGACGTCCTCCCGGTGGGCCATCCGGCAAAGGCCCCTTACAGCATCTTCAAGCAGTCCTCGGAAAATGTGCGGGGCGGCGTCATCATCGGGCTTGGGAGCCGGCTGCAGGTGTTTCAGAACCAGGATATCCGCAACATTACCGCTTACGACGAGATCGACCTGGAACTGCCAGGTCAAAAGCCATGCGCCTATTACTGCATCACCAGCGACCAGGATTCGACCTTCGATTTCCTGTCGTCCCTGTTTCTGTCTTTTATTTTTATCAAGCTGGTACGCTTTGCGGACGAGCAGTGCCCCAATGGGGAGCTGCCCGTCCCCGTCCATGTTTTGGGGGAAGAGCTGTGTGCCACGGGAGTGATCCCGGATCTGTCCCGAAAAATCTCCGTGATCAGGTCTCGCCACCTCAGTCTTTCGGCCGTGTTTCAAAATTTAGCCGGTCTCCAAAACCGGTATCCCTACAACCAGTGGCAGGAAATCCTGGGCAACTGTGACGTCCAGCTGTTTTTAGGCTGTACGGATGCCCTCACCGCCCAGTTTATTTCGGACCGCACCGGCGAGGCCAGCATCAGCGTCACCAGCAAGGCCAAGCAGCTGGGCACCTGGCGCATCTCCAACTACACTCCGGAGTACCGGGAGACCAGCGGCGTGGGCCGGCGGAAGCTGATGACGATGGATGAAGTCCTGCGTATGGACACCGATAAGGCGCTGGTCATCATCCGTGGGAAAAAAGTATTGGAGGTTGATAAGTACGACTATTCCAAGCATCCGGAGTCCAAGAAACTTCAGGCAAGCAAGGCCGCCGCCCATATCCCTGCATGGCGTGAGAAACCATCAGACACGGCTTGTACATCCTCAATGCCCGCCCAGAAGTCGGCCCGCAAGGGAAAAACGGCACCGAAAGCCTCAAAGGTGCCAGAACCTGCAGAGGCCAGAGGCCACACCGCTGAAGCACACACGATCCCAGCAGCGGAGGTGGACCAGTCTGGCGGCAAGCCGGTGTCAAAGCCCAAAATCATAGCCGCAACCAAAGAATCCATCTTATCAAAACCGAATGCGAAAAAGGAGGAATAATTTTTATGCCAAGGAAGAAAAGCGTTGCCCCTGACCCCAATGAACAAGAGGTCATGGACCAGGCCGCAGACGCCGTAGAAGGCGCTGTGGATGAAGACCCCGTTGGCAATGACGGCGCCCCCAGCGAGGAAACGCTCGCACTGATGGAACAGGAGTATCTCGCATCCTCGTCCGATGGGGCAGTGCCTCCGGAGGACGGCTCCGATACTTCCACCGATGATAACGTCGGCGGCGGCGACACCCCTCCCTCCGGCGAGGATGTGTCTGGGAGCGATGAGCAGGCCTATGAGGAACAGGCAGTCTCTGAGCCTGAAGATGAACTGCAAGGCGCTCTGCCTGTTGATGATGACGCCGGAGAGGAAGGGACTCCTGAAGGCAGTCCGGCGGGCGGAGAAGACGAGGCTTCCGGCGACTATGCCGCCCTCTTGAAAGAACTGGGTGAGGCCGGGACGGATGACACAGGGGAAACGCCGCTGCTTTCCGATTCAGAGGTGCCCGGTGAGGATGTCGTGGCCGATGCCCCACTGAACCTCCCAGATGAAGGCAGTGAGCCCGATGAAAGCGATCTGCCTGCTGAAAGCATGGAAAGCCCATCTGAACCGGAGCACCGCGCACCTTCTGACCGGCGCGGGGAACGGCCGTCCCCTATCACCGCCGCTGCAAGCCGCCGCCGGGAGCGGGTTCTGACCATTGATGCCCGGGACGAAATCCAGACCGATGAAGACCGGGAGGCTATTATCTGGCACGACATCCAGAACTCCCACCGCACCCGGCGTATCCTGACCGGCATGTTGGATGGCGTGGAGAAGACGGAATCCGGCCTGACCCTTGCTGTGGTTAACTACCGGGGGTTCCGGGTGGCCATCCCCGTCAAGGAGATGATGCTCTACACTGGAAAGACCCCCTCCGGCCGGGAGTTCATGGAACTGATGGACCAGCTCAACCGCATTCTCAACGCCCGGCTGGGCTCGGAGATCGACTTCATCGTGAAGGGCTACGACAATGAGAGCCGCAGCGTGGTGGGCAGCCGCCGGGAGGCCATGCTCCGAAAACGGCAGACCTTCTACTTGGATACCGATGAAATGGGTGAGCATCTGATCTATGAGGGCCGGGTGGTCCAGGCCCGTGTGGTAGCAGTGGCTGAGAAGGTCATCCGGGTAGAAGTTTTCGGCGTGGAGACCTCCATTGTAGCCCGAGGCCTGTCCTGGGAGTGGATCGGCAATGCCCGTGACCACTTCAACGTGGGTGACCGCATCCTGGTCCGGGTGCTGAAGATCAATCGCACCGACCTAGAACACCTGACCATCCGGGTGGACGCCCGCAGTGTGTCCGCCACCAACAGCCACGACAATCTGAAGAAATGTTTGCCCCAATGCCGGTATGCGGGACGGGTCACCGACGTCAGAAATGGCGTCGTTTTTATTCGCCTCAACAATGGGGTCAACGCCATCGCCCATTCCTGCTATGATCCCCGCTATCCCGGAAAAAAGGATGACGTCAGCTTCGCGGTGACCCGGATTGATGAAGAACAGGGCGTCGCCATCGGCATTATCACCCGCATCATCAAACAAAATCTGTAAAGAAGGAGCGGCCTATTATGAAGCATATCAGACATCTGGCGCTGTGCCTGCTGCTTGCCCTGTCTCTGATGACCAGCGCCTTTGCCGCCGAAGTCCCGGAGGAATTGGTGGTGGAAAACCTGAATGGGCAGCAGCGCTTGGTCAAGACCTATGTGCTCTCACCAGAGGTTGACCCGGACACTCTGAAGGAGCCGCCCTTTGATTACGATGGCTTCACCTACACCTGGGCCTATACCACCAAAGAGGAACAGCCCTATCTGAACACCAAGGCTGTGACAGAGACGGTGACGGTAGAGACCTCCAGCGATGACCTCACCGATGTCCTGGCCGCGCTGGCTCCCAGTATCCCCTATGACGATGGGGAATATGTGGGCGAATTGGCTCTGGACCATACCACGCTGACCACTGTGGCGGCGGGTTACACCACCAAGTACGGCACGGTCTCGGAAACCAAAGTGATCTCCAACCTGGACCGCAACGATATGTCCTATGTCCCTGCTACCACCGTCAAGGACGGCAGGACGCTGTCCCTGGCCGGCGTGGAGTGGCAGGTGACCGGAACAGATCTTGTAGGCGAAACGCTCTCCCCCTCCTCCTGGCAGGCGGTGGCCACCTATACCGCCTCCACCAGTTGGCAGGCCGCCACCGGCTATGTTACCACGGCTGAGTATCACGGCGAGGTGGTTTCCGAAGGCATCGAGAGTGTGACCTACACTGTGGTCTACACCGGCGCGGAGACGGTACCTGCCGATGGAGAAAAGCCTTTCGGCAGCGGCTCGGGCTTCTTTGCTGGACTTGCTGACTCCCCATTACTTGCCATTGGCGCTTTCATGCTGCTGGCACTGGCGGCCGGCTTCGGCGTGCTCCTCTTTACACGCCGGAAGAATGTATATGTCTACATTCCCGGTGACAAGCCCCGCGATTACAAACTGGTGGCAAAGTTCCGAGCGGACGCGAAGTATCCCAGCATCGATCTGCGGAAGACGGAGCCCTATCCCGCTGGCGTGGTAGCCGTTGAGGTCAAACGCTCGCTGGCTAAGGAACTTGTAGGCCAGAACTTCACGGTACAGTGTCAGGAGGGCGATTACGTCTATGTAGTCCTCCGGGGGGATGGGGACGACTGGCATGAATTCAATGTGGATACCTTAACGCCCATCACTTAGAAGGAGGACATGATGAAAAAACTCTTATCCATGGCCCTGTTGACTGCCGCCATGCTCTCCACGCTGACGGTGGGGGCCCAAGCCGCCGACTACGAATTTGTAACCGACGGCACGCCGGAATACTACGATTCCACTTCCTACGAGGAGGTCTACGGCTCCCAGTACAACTACGGCGGCCCCAATGTTGTGGACTATCAGGTTCCGGAGCTTGAGTATGGCAGCTTCAGCACCACGCAGACCGGCATCATGGAGAAGGCTTTGCTCCCCGGCCTGCAGGCTACGGTGGCAACCAGCAGCGGAACCGGCGGTTATGGGATCAGCGGCAGCGGAGGGAATACAGTTACCCTGCCTGGGATTGAAAATTCCGGCTCGTTGATTCCTGGGGGTGTGGAGCTGCCCGCAATCCCCCAATATACAGAGCTGACCGATGATTTTCTGCTCTCAAACGGAGCCATTGGCAAGGTATCCATCCCCGCCATCGGCGTCAAGAATTACTACCTCTGGGAAGGGGAAACGACCTCCAGCATGAATAAGGGGCTGGGGCATTTTACGAGCACCAGCGTCTGGGATGGTAACGTGGGGCTCTGTGGCCACAATCGCGGAGCGAAGTATGTAATCGGCGCCATCAAGGATCTGGAGATCGGCGACACAGTCACCTATACTACCTCCGCTGGCACCCGAACCTATGAAGTGGAAACTGTCCGGAAAATCGCCAGTAACGACTGGAGTTATCTGGAACCCACTTCGGATAACCGGATCACCATGATCACCTGTGTGGCAGGCGATTACAGTGTGCGGTGGATGGTGCAGGCTGTTGAGGTCAAATGATACCGCCTGATGGAGTCTTTTTAGATTGATGTTGAAAAGCCTTCTTTGGATTTCGTATTAAGTATTACCACGAGATGAAAAAGGAGGTTTCCCAACATGAAACAAAGAATGGCCTGCCTGCTTATCGGTATCCTGATGGGCGCGGTGCTGCTTGGAGGAAATGTCTCCCAAGCGGCAGAAGCATTTCTCAAAGCATTCCCCAGTACCCATACATTTTATCTGGACGGCCAGCCGATTGAGATGGAGGCATACAGCATCAACGGCAATAACTATGTCAAGCTGCGGGACATCGGCCGGATGGTGGGATTCAACGTCTATTGGGACAACGGCGTCCAAATCGATACCAGTTCTCCCTATACCGGCACCGCGCCTTCAGCTGTATCCATCGGGAGCTACAAGGGGACGGTGCTCGATGTTGGAGAGCGAAGCGCCCTCATCATCCCCGGTGGCGGGACAGATTATATCGTAACCTCCGGCAATCCGGACGTTCTTGCGGTCGAGCAGGTCTCCGGGTACTGGGTTATCGAGGGCGTTTCCCCTGGTACCTCGCAGGTGCAGTTCACTGCGCCCGACGGCCAGCAGGGGGACCTTGCCATCACGGTCACCAAGGACGGCACCCTGACCAACTCGGCCTCCGCTGATCTGAACGAGAATCTGGAACTCCGCCAGGACATCCTCGTCCTTGTCAACCAAGTCCGTCAGGAGCATGGCCTGTCCGCAGTTCCGGCTGACCAGTCGCTGATGGACGCGGCGCAGGATTACGCCACCCGCCGGAACACCTGGCATGACAGCCAGGAGGAGTGTGAGCTGGCCCTCGCCCATGGCTATCCCTATGGGTTTAACTGCAACCTCACAGTATTTACCGGCGCCTCCGCAGAGGGGGCTGCCAAGACCGCGGTGGAAAACTGGGTCAATTCCCCCGGGCATCTGCGGACTATGCTGGACTCCAAGGCGGACGGCCTGGGGGTTGGTGTGGTGCGGCACGAGGGTGTGACCTACTGTTATCTGTTTGTTGGTATGTCAAGCACAATCAACCCATACGCATAATGCCTTATATGAGGAAAGCCTTTCAGCAACAGCTGAAAGGCTTTTTTCTTGAAAAATTTAAGTGAAAAGGAGTACTTCTGCATGGCAAAATTGAAACAACGCCCGGCTATGTCCAAGCGCCTCACTGCCATTCTCCTGGTGCTGGTGTGTATGCTCGGACTCCTGCCCAGCACCGCCCTTGCGGCCGGTCCTGATACCATTGTCATGGAGGACTGCACCCACAACGGCGTCTACTACGAGTCCGCGGCGCTCGACACCTGTTGGTTACACCAAATGACCTTTGATTACCATGGCGATTCCATTATGGGATTCTGTCGGGATCACGGCATGGGCATGGGGTGGAGCTTGGAAGGGCACGAGTGGAGCAATCCACAGCCGATCACCGACCCCACCGTCAAGACCATGATGGCCTACTTCTACGCCCACTCACGTGGGATTTTTACGGATCAGGCCAAGGCTCTCGGCGTTGATGAAGTTTGGAGTTCCGACTATATCTGGACCATGAACGCCTGGGTGCAGGCGGTCATTTGGCGATACAAGCAAGGCACTCTGAATGACCCCGCAGCCACTTGCGCGGAAGAGCTGATGTACGTCTACAACAACCTGGAGCATACCAACTATTCCAGCATTGATGATGTTGTGGACGGGACGACCCTCCGTGACCGCGCCCAGTATATTCTGGACCTGGGCGCCCAGGGCGTTTGGGGCGACTGCGACGTCTATGAGTACGACTACGCCGGTCCCGGCACCGCCCAGCACCCCTCCTATGATGTCCAGGGCATCGTCATTGGGGATCTGACCGTCACCCGGGAGCGGTATGAGTTCACTATTAAAAAGGTGGATTCCACCAACCCTAATTTGACACTCCCCGGCGCCCGGTTCCTGGTGCAGAACGCCAATGGAAGTTTCGAGCAGGAGGTTGTCACTGGGAGCGACGGGACCGTAACGCTCACCAATTTGGAGGCCTCGACCTACTCTGTGACGGAACTGGATCCCCCGGAGGGGTACCAAATCGACAACGCCGGCCCTCAGTATGTGGTCCTTCCCGACGCCAACGGGACAACCGTCACCGTGACCTTTACCGACACGCCGGTCATCACCAGCGAGGGCTCCATCCGCAAAGTCGATGCGGACGACCCCACCAAGGGCCTGGCCGGCGCGGTTATTAAGATTGAGGGTGTGGACAACGAGTTCACAGGCACCTATATCACCGGCGAAGGGGGCTACCTGGAGGACGTCCCCTGGGATGCCATGCCCATCGGATCGTTCGTTGCGACGGAGCTCACTCCGCCGAATGGCTACACCACCAGCAGTGATCCAGACAAGGTCCGTCAGGAGTTCTACTGGGATGGCAAGCATGATGTTGATCTGATTTTTGAAAACGACGCCAAGGTCAAAGTTCAGCTGATCAAGCTGGATGACTCGGAAAATCCCATTGAGGGTGCCGTGTTCAATGTGGTCAAAGACGGCCAAGTGATTGCCACGGAGGCCACTGACGCGGACGGCAGCATCATTGTACCCAATGTCACCGAGGGGATGTACGCCTTTTTCGAGGTATCTGTCCCGGCCCCTTATGCCAAACTGCAGCAGCCGGTCATCGCCCATGTGGATCAAGCCACTGTGGATGGCGGCGGCACCGTCACCGTTACGGCGGTGGATCAGATGCTTCCGACCCTTACCATTCTGAAACGGGATGGCCAGACAAAGGAAGTGGTTCCCGGCGCGGTGTTCGAGATCAAGGGTATCCACCACGGCTACCACATGGACGTGACCACCGGGCAGGATGGCACCGCGACCCTAACCGGACTCCCTGTTGACAGCTATGAGGTGACGGAGATCTCTGTTCCGGACCCCTATGTGGTGGCAGCGGAGCCCACCCAGACCATCTGGCTGGGGCCCGGCGATGACCAGCAGCTGATTTTTGACAATTACAAGCAGCCCCAACTCACCATCGCCAAGGTGGACGCCGCAGACTCCACCACCCCCATTCCCGGTACCGTATTCCGAATCGAGGGGATCGACAGCGATTATCAGCATGATGTGACCACCGGCCAGGACGGCACTGTTACCCTGCGGGTTCAGCCGGGCACCTACAAAATCACGGAGCTGTCCGTCCCGGCCCCCTACTACCTCCCCGATAAGGACGCCGACCGGGTGCAGACCATCACGCTCAATGCCGGCGATGAAAAAGAGGTGACGTTCAAGGATCACAAGGCTCCTGAACTCACCATTTATAAGGTGGACAGCATCGCGGGCGCTCCTGTGGAGGGGGCGCGTTTTCATGTGACTTACACTTCCAACGGCGAGGCCGCCGATGCGCCGGATTCCTATGATTTTGGCGAGTTCGTCACCGACGCCAATGGCGAGATCAAGCTCCATGAGCAAGGCCAGCGGCTGTATCCCGGCGAGTTTACCATCGAGGAAGTTGAGCCTGCCCCTGGGTTCCAGATGAAGGAGCCCACCCGCCAGACAGTCATTCTCCACGGCGGCGAGAGCAAAACGGTGCGTTTTGAGAACACGCCGCTCAACGCAATTATTGTCGAGAAGTATGATTCCGTTACCGGTGAAGCCTTGGCTGGGGCCACGTTCCAGCTACGTTACCTGGGTGGCACCTCAGGTACCGGCGGTACTGTGATTGGTCAGAAAGTCACCGGGAAAAATGGAACCGCCATTTGGACCGGTTTGGAGCCGGGCACCTATATTTTGGAAGAGGTGGATCCGGCGGATGGGTACAGCATCATCCAGTCCTCTGAGACAGTCTACCTGGCCGACAGCGGGGAGCAGTCCGTTGTGACCGTCCGGTTCGAGAATATGCCGGACGGCATCCTGCTGATCCGCAAGGTCTGCGCCACCAACCCCAGCGTGACGCTCCCCAACGCGGAGTTCAAGGTCACCTATGCGGACGGCACCCTCATTGGGGACTCCAACGGCATTTTCAGAACCGATGAAAACGGTGAGATCCGGATCGAGGGCCTGTCCCCCGGCAAGAGTGTCATCGTCACGGAGGTCTCCGCCCCTCCGGGCTATATCATCGACACGCAGAGTCAAACTATCCAGATTAAGGAAGGCCGTACCGTGAGCCTGACCTTTAAGAACCAGCCCAAGGGCGAACTGATCATCCAGAAACGGGACAGCTCCACAAAGCAGCCCCTCCCCGGCGCGGAGTTCAGAGTCACGACCGCCGCCGGCTGTGAGGTGGGCCTGGACGGAGTGATCGGTGATTCCACCCTCACCCAGAACGGTATTTTCACGACCGACAGCAATGGAGAAATCCGCATCACCAACCTGGCCCCGGGAGCATACGTCATTTCTGAGATCCGCAGTCCGTCCGGCTATGTGATGGATGCTCCCTCCACCAACGTGGTCATTGGAGAGGGCGGCGATACCCAGACGGTGGTTATCACCAATTCCAAGGCCGGATCCCTGGTCATCGACAAGCGGGATTCCCTGACAGGGGAGCCGCTGGAGGGGGTAACGTTCAAGATCACTACCTCCACCGGCGAGTATGTGCCGGACGAAAACGGCTACATCTCCAGCAACGGCATTTACAAGACAGACAAGGACGGCAAAATCCAGATCGACGGCGTGGTGGGCACCCTGGTGGTAACGGAGGTGGAGACCATCCCCGGCTACACCATTGACCCGGCCCATCAGACCCAAACTGTGGTGGTAAATCCAAACGACACGCAAACTTTGTATTTTACCAATACCCCCTCGACGACCCTTGTCATCGAGAAATACATCGAGGGCACCACTACGCCTCTGGAGGGTGTGACCTTCTTGGTGACGGATTCCAGCGGTGCGGTAGTCGGCCCCTCCAACGGCGAGTATATCACCGATGAGGCGGGCCGCATCGTGATTGACGGTTTGGAGCCTGGCACCACCATCACCGCCCGGGAGATCAAGACGGTGGAGGGGTATGTCCTGGACGGCGCCCCCAAGAGCATCGAGATCAAGGCCGGCGAGGTACAGACCTTGCGCTTCTATAACCAGGCCAAGGGCACCCTCGTCATCCGGAAACTGGATTCCGTCACGAAGGAGCCGCTTTCTGGGGTTGAGTTCGAGCTGACCTACGCCGACGGCGGCTATGTGGATGCGGATAACGGCCACCTGTCCAGCAAGGGCCTCTATACCACGGATGCCAACGGTGAGATCCGCATCAGCGGGGTAACCGGCACCATCGTGGTCAAGGAGACCAAGACCATTGAGGGATACACCATCGACGAAGCTACCCGGATCCAGACCGTTGAGGTCAATCCCGAGGATACACAGACTTTGACCTTCTACAATGACCCCATCGGCGGGGTGGAGATCGTCAAGGTCAACGCGGATGATACCAAAGAGCGCATCCCCGATACCACCTTCGAGATCCGAAAGATCGACGACGAGCTGATCGACACCATCACCACGGATAAAAATGGCCGTGCATTCCTGGCCCTCGAGGACGGCGCCTATTATGCCGTGGAGATTGAGGCTGCGGAAGGCTTCCAGCTGGATGGCACACCCCATTATTTTGAGGTGGAGGACGGCAAGACCACCGTGCTCCGGGTGGAGAACAAGGCCTTCAGCGGCATCATCATCCACAAAATCGACAGCGTCACCGGCGAGGGCATTTACGATGTAAAGTTCCTCCTGTATGACGCCGACAAAAACCCCATCGGGGAGTACACCACCGACCAGAACGGCTACATCTATATTGATGAGGCGCTGGCCGAGGGCAAGGGCCGTTTCTACATCCGGGAGCTGGAGGCCGCCGAGGGCTATGAGCTGGACGAAGAATATAAGACCGTCTATGTGAAGCCCGGCCACACCATTGAGATTGAGTGGGAAAATACCCCCATCACCGGCCAGATCCAGATTTATAAATACGCCGAGGAGTACAACCCGGTGACCGGCACCCCCGCCGGAACCCCGCTGGAGGGCGCCGTCTTTGAGATCGTTCAGGAGCGCAGCGGCAAGGTTGTGGACTATATTACCACCGACGCCCGGGGTGTCGCCGCATCCCGCCCGCTCCCCCTGGGACGGTACAAAATCCAGGAGGTGACCGCCCCGGCCTACTGGCAGGTGGACCCGACGGTTCATGATATCACATTGGAATATGCGGGTCAAATCATCAAGCTATCCGCTTACGACAAGCCCTCCAACCTGGGCGTGACCATCACCAAGCGGGGCAACGCCGAGCTGCTGGCCGGCCAGACCATGCGGTATGACATCACGGTCGCCAACACCAGCAATGTGGATCTGGAGAACTTCTTCTGGCATGACCGCATCCCCACGGACGTGGCCCGGGCTACCGTCCTGACCACCGGCACCTACAGTGCCCGCCTGAACTACCGGATCTTGTATAAGACCAACTACACGGCGGACTACCAGGTGCTGGCGTCCAATTTGCTGACCAGCAACAACTACTCCTTCAGCCTCAATGCCATCCCCATGCAGGCGGGCGAGGTCGTGACCGATGTGTATTTCGATTTTGGCAAAGTGCCGGTCGGGTTCCAGAGTGTGAGCGGGCCGACCCTGAGCGTCGTCGTCAGCGGTAACACCGTCAACGGCTACCAGCTGGTCAACCGGGCCGATGCCGGCGGTCAGTATCAGGGCACCTGGCAGACCGCCCAGGCCAGCTGGGTGACCATCATCCGCAAGTACACCACCACACCGACACTGCCGAAGACAGGTTATTAAGCGGCAGTATGTCAATCAGATTGTAATTTCCACGCTGTTCTTCTAAAAGGGCAACTGCCCGCTCCAGGCATAGCTTCTGGGGCGGGTGGTTGCCCACTGATCTCATAGCTGCTCGATCAAATCTATGTCGATCTGATTGTCTTTCGGCTGGAATGTCCGCATCCACTCATTCTCCAGAATCGTATTCGGTGCTTCCTGGGGTAAGTCTTCCAGCATCTCAGTTGCGGAAACAACATATTCCGCAAAAACTGTTTGCCAGTATGGATCTTTCTCACCGCAGATGTTTCGCAGATACGCATCATCCCTTTGTGGGCTGCGCTCTCCGCCCCACCAAACAAAATAGGTTCCAGCCGGATAGCTTTGAACAGTCTTCCACTTCGGAGGCAGGCTCAGTGAGACGCCCCTCTTCAGTCGTGCCACCTCATAGACGTCCAAACCTACATACTCCAATCCCAGCTCTGAGGAGTCAGCCGCCGCACGGTTGAGCACGTTACATAGTTTGATCATGTCAGATTTCGTGGCGCAAAATAAAAGGCTCTCCTGGTGCCCCATTTCAAATGCCCCCTTCTCTATTCATTTATAAAGCTCATTCTATATCAGCTAAATCGAAGAAGTCAATATGATTATATTGATATTCCGATAGCGGGAAAGAACTGTGTTTCACGCCAAATCTTTGGAGTGATATCCGTGAAGTACCACTTGATAGCGCAGGCATTCGGCCGACACACTCCAGTCGTTCACAAAACAGTGAGGTGGTATGCCAATGAAAAACGAAAAAAGCGGTCTGGACGAAGCAGTTTCCGTATCATCTAATGCTGCACATGTGATCAGCGGGATGGTCAAGACCGGAAAAGCTGTGTCTGGGGCGGCGAAGGGCGCCGCTGTCGGCGGCCCCTATGGCGCAGTAGCCGGGGCGGTCTGGGGGGCCAGGAAACACATCGGAACAATTGCCATTGTGGTCATCGTGATCCTGCTGCTGCCGGTGCTGTTCATCCTCATGCTCCCCTCCATTATTTTCGGCAGCCTGTTCGGCGGCTCCGCGGATCCGAATACCGAGCCCATTATGAACAACAATGCTGCCATCATTGAAAATACCAACGAGATCGCCTTTGCCATCAATCAGATTCTTGGAGAGGGCATTGATGATGTGGAACAGCGGATTGCGGACGACTTTTCCCAGACCGGCGGTGACAACTATGAGATCGTCAATCCCTATGCCGACGATTTGGTGAGCAATACCAACGCTTTTATCGGCCAATACTGTGCCGCCAAGGGCGAGGACTGGGAGAACATCTCCCTGGCTGACCTGGAACAGACCCTGCGTGCAGAGGTGGGCGACCTCTACACCTTCTCCCGCACCAGCGAAACCCGGACGATCCCGGATGATCCGGAGACCGAGGCGGATGAAAGCGGGACGGAGATCTGGTACATCTATACCATCGTCTACCAGGGCGAGGCCCACTTTGCCGATGAGATCTTCCATCTCACGGATGAACAGAAGGAGCTGGCCGAGGACTATGCCCAAAACCTCAGCCTGTTCCTCGGGGACGGGATGTTCCAGTCCGCCTCCGGAACCGTGATCCCCTCCCTGGGCAGCGTCCGTTTTACAGACGGTGCGGTGGAGGTGGTCTACTTCAATCAATACGATGAACGGTATGCCAACGAGCCCTATGGCACCGACAACATCGGCGGTTATGGCTGTGGGCCCACCTCCATGTCCATTGTGGTGTCATCCCTGACCGGCGACATCGTTGACCCCATTGAGATGGCTGAATGGTCCTATAAAAACGGATACTGGTGCAGCAAAAGCGGTTCCTACCATGCGCTGATCCCCGCCGCCGCCAAGGCATGGGGCCTTCCAGTGGAAGGATGCACGGCGTCAGAGCCCCAGAGGATCGTGGACGCGCTCGGCGAGGGCAAGCTGGTGGTGGCGCTCATGACCAAGGGGCATTTCACCAGTTCCGGCCACTTCATCGTCCTGCGGGGCGTGGAGAATGAGCAGATCCTGGTGGCTGACCCCGCAAGCACCTCCCGCAGCCAGAAGGCGTGGGACCTGTCCATTATTTTGAATGAGGCCAGCAAGAATGCGGCGGCCGGCGGCCCCTTCTGGATCATTGGGTAAAACGAAGGCAGGTGCGAAACGAATGGGGATCGCACCTGCCTGTTTTTAATCTGAGGAAAGGATATGGTCTTCCTGGATCAGCAGGATGTCCGACCGTCCCTGAGCCTGCTCCATCATGCGCTGAGTAAAGCCGCTTTTGGAGAACAGCCCATAGATGACCTGGTAGGACGGAAAGGCGGCCTGCAGCTCCGCTGATTGTTTTACCTTCTCCTCCAGCGCGTAGTAGACCGGAGCATCCACCGGCTTGCTGTGGTATTTGCACTCGCCCGCAAAGAGACGCTTCCGCTGGTGGTCTACCGCCATCACGTCGATTTGGGTGTCACTGTTCACATCGTTCAGCCAGTAGGAACCGATCCGGGAAGGGGTAAAGTCCAGTTCTCCAGCGCGGCAGAGCGAGGCGAAAATATCCTTGCACACATCCTCATAGGCAAAGGCCACGAATTTCTGTACGAAATCCTTTTCTAGTTCATCCAAAACGATCTGCTGGTTATCCAGTTCCAGTTCCCCTTTGTAGGGGTAGACATATCGGAACCAGAACCGCACAAAATTATCAGCGATGAAATAGAGGCCCTTTCTGGACTTCTCCGGATTTTTTTCTGTGATGGGCGTGTCCTTCACCAAAAAGCCCAGCTCGATCAGGGTGGAGAGATAGGGCGTCAGAGCGGAAGACTCCAGGCCCAGCGCGCCGGCCAGCCTGCCCAGCTTATGGTTCCCATCCGCAATCACACGGATGATGGAGAAGTAGTTGGTCGCGGACTGCACTTCGTCCTTCAGCAAAAAGTTTGGCTCCTCATAGAGAAAGCCGTTTTTGGAGAGAATCACATGCCGGATCTGTGTCAGAAGATCCCCATCAGGTGGGAAAAACTCCAGGTACTTCGGCACCCCACCGGTAACCGCGTACTGCGCCACCGCCCGCTCGAAGGGCTGCGGCTGGGCGGCGTGGATATCTGTGAAGGTGAGGGCCGACAGGCGAATCTGCGCGGTGCGCCGGCCATAGAGCGGACTATCATAGGACAGGGCGTGCTTTCGCATCATCCCGATCAACGAGCCGCAGAGGATCAGCATCACATTGCTGTCCTTCAGAAATTCGTCCCACGCATTCTGCAGAATCGAGGGGAAGGCCGGATTGGTCTTGACCAAGTAGGGAAATTCGTCCAGGACCAACACTTTCTTTTCCTCCGGCCGGTACCGGGTGACCTCCTGAAACAAATCCAGCCAGTCAGAAAAGGCCACCCGGTTGAGGGTGGGATTACCCGTGGCGCGGGAGATCACGCCGGCCAGCCGTTTCATGCTTTGAGACTCCACTTCCTCTGTGGCGAGGAAATAGATGGCGGTCTTGCCCTTGATAAACTCCTTAATCAGCGTCGTCTTGCCCACTCGTCGGCGGCCATACAGCACGACAAAGCCGCCGGGGCGCTGGTATTCCTGTTCCAGTACCTCCAGCTCCTTGCGGCGTCCGATAAATTCCATGAGAAAGCCCACCTCCATTTATGATAATCTGTATTATGATAATCCAATTTATATTATATTCGGTGGGCGTACAAAGTCAAGTTCCATAGCGGCGGTTTCCTCTGTTTTTCATATGACCAATTTGGGGCCGGTAGACTACCACCTTAGCCCGGCGGCCCCGTCACCAGACCTCAGCAGCCCGTCATTTTCCGCCGTCTTTTCGGCATCACCTCGTGGTATTCTTAACGACATATTGACGACCTGCTTTGGCGACAGGCCTATTTACCTTCACACCAAAATAGCAGAACAGCGCCGTCCCGGCTCTACCAGGGCGGCGCTGCTGTTATATTGCAAAAGATTTAGTCCTCGACTTCTACATGGAGCTGGCCGGCGATTTCTTCCACCGACATCCCGTTTTTCATTGCCAGGTTGACGATTTGCTGGATCTTCTGCTTTTTCGTCTTGCGAGGCGGCTTTGGGGCCAGGATCTCCGCTTTCTTTTCCTCCAGAGACTTGATGCGGTCCTGTGTTGCAGTGATCTTCGCATCATATTCTGCCACAACAGACGCCTTCTTCGACTCCAGCTCTTTGATGGCCTGATTTAGCTTTGCGATTCTTTCGTCCACCCCAGCCGCTCTCTCTTGTGGGGTACGGCGCGCGCGCTTATTCTCAGACTCTGCCATGTTATGATCACCTGTCCTTTGTGTATAAGGTAAATTGAACTACGTGGAAATGGTAACACATAGGATATCAAAAATCAAGAGTACAATTCCACGCAGCTGTATCAGACTTCTTCATTTTTCATGTATACCGATCCGCATAGCAGATTGAAATTAACGTCTACACACTGAACAAAATTACCTCTATCTTCGACGGGGTAATTTTTTATTTCTCGAAGAAGCAGGTAAATAGATCGTTGGCTTCAATGCAGATGTTTGAATCTGGTATCTTACATACGCTAAGTCCTGTTGTAATATAGCGTACGCTTTTCGCTGAGAGGTTCGTGCGGAACTCTCGCGATACCAATATATGATAAGAATGATGACGAGAACAATCGCGGTGCCAAATGCCAATATAAGTATTTGGGATAATTCGGTATTATTGGCTATTCCACCAAGTAACGCGCTTACAAGCGTCAGTAGTATATGAGCTATGCCCATTCTATCTTCCTTAAGTTGACCTAACTCTAGTTCGCAGCATTTTGATAGATACTCAACGCCATCTATGTTGTATAAACCAAACTTTGGATGCTTCAGCAAGTTTTCCAATATTTTAATTCGCTTATACACATCATCCACACTCTGATAATCGGAAAGAGCCTTTTGAATCTCTTTATTGTTACAATACACGCGTTGGATAAACAACGCAAAAAACAATAAGTATGGAAGCATAAAAACGGCACCTATTTGTGTCTCGCGCAAAATGGCAGACAGTACAACACCAGATGCCGAAAGTATGACTAGGATGCTAAAAAGAGTTTCCAGTTTATCAGATCCCTTGAAGTATTTGGCATGAAGTTCTTTATTTAAACACTGATTCAAATACTTCTGATAAAAGGCTTCAAACATATGTACCTCCTACAATAATAATTACGGTTTAAGGCGCGGCCGCCAGCCGCGTCTTT
>ERZ1090860.132-NODE-133-length-45636-cov-37.631096_pt1 | contig 45636 bp, 43 predicted proteins | sample MGYA00478483_ERZ1090860 | MGnify/ENA primary metagenome ERZ1090860 (study PRJEB33644, sample SAMEA5815741) | chicken gut metagenome | biome: Chicken; feature: Gastrointestinal Tract; material: Caecum | place: Ireland | collected 2019-01-01 | study: A study of the...
TATCAGGCCCTTATAGGGCCTACTCAAGCCTCCGGCTTAGCCGGAGGTTTTGACTAGAGGTCATGTGGTCTCCGCTCCGCCTGGATTTTTTCTGCTCTGTGTTAAGACGTCAGCCCCACTTCAAAATCTGCGTCGTAAAGGACAAAAAGTGCTATTAAATGGGCTCTACGTTCAAAAGAGCTCACAGCGTGTCAGTCATAAACCATATTCAAAACAATTGGTTTATTGGAGCATGCTCCAATAAACTCCACGCTTTTTCATCAGCTCATCATACGTACCGGACTCCATGATTCCCTGCTTCCCCACCACAAAAATGCGGTCGGCACGGCGGATCGTGGAGGGGCGGTGCGCAATCAGGAAACAGGTTCGGCCCTTCAGCAGACGCATGGTTGCCTGTTGGATACGACGCTCGGTAGTGGTATCCACGTTGCTGGTGGCCTCATCCAGAATCAGGATAGGCGCCTGGCTTACCAGAGCCCGGGCGATTGCAAGCAGCTGACGCTGCCCTTGGCTAAGCTCCTCTGCTGCACCTGAGATGATGGTATCGTATCCCTGCGGGAGGCGCTGAATAAAACCGTGTGCGTTGGCCAGCTTCGCCGCTTGCATAACCTCGTCCTTTGTGGCCTCCGGCCGGGCATATCGCAGGTTTTCCAATACTGTGCCCCGGAAAAAGGCCGTATCCTGGAGCACCACAGAGAAGCACCGGCCTAGGCTCGCGCGGCTGTATTGCTCCAGAGGAATGCCGTCCAGCCGGATTACCCCTGCCGATGGTTCATAGGCCCGGGTCAACAGATTGATCAGCGTACTCTTACCCGCGCCGGTCTCTCCCACAAAGGCAGCCACTTCCCCGGCCTCAACCCGGAGGCTCACATGCTCCAGCACGGACTTCTCCGGCTCATAGGAAAAAGAGACGTCCTCAAAAGCCACCTCTCCCCGTACCGTTTGGGGAGAGACGGCCTCAGGGGCATCTGCTGGCATCTCAGGTTCATCCAGGATATCGAAGAGGCGTTCCGCCCCAGCCACGGCCTGCTGGATACTGGAAAAAAGGGCTGCGATGCTGTTAAGCGGCCGCCCTAACTGCCGGGAATAGCCCAAAAAGCTTACTACCAGGCCAATCCGCACCACCCCGTGAAGGGCCAGCACACCGCCGGTACAGGCAATCAGGGCAAACCCCCAATGGTTGACCATATTTACCAAGGGGCTGAGCAGTCCGGCGCATACCTGTGCTTTTACTGAGGTGGTGCACAGCACTTCGTTTATATGGTCAAATTGCTCCAGCACCTCTGCCTGCCGGTGGTAGAGCTTGACTGTACGTCCGTTGGACAGCGTCTCCTGTACCAGACCGCTCAAGCGCCCCAGCTCATCGGCCTGCCTGCGGTAGAGCGTCCGGCTTCGCTGCGAGATGAGGCGTGTACACAGGGCGATCACTGGTACCGTTGCCAGCGCCACCAATGTGAGCAGAGGACTGAGGAAGACCATAATGGTCAATGCGCCCGCCACTGTCAGCAAGCTGGAAAACAGCTGCGTCACAGACTCTGCGGCCACGGTGCTGACATTGTCGGCGTCGCTGACCAGTCGGCTCATCGTATCCCCGTGGGGGTGTCGGTCAAAGTAGGACAGGGGAAGCTTCCCCAATTTGGCAAAGCAATCCCGGCGGATTTGGGTCACCATTCTCTGGGAGATAATCTCCATCCAGCGGCGGCGTCCCCAGTTGCCAAGCCACTGTGCCGCTATCACTCCCACCAGGAGAACCAGTAGCGCCGCCAGTGCAGTTCTGTCCACTCCGCCCACCCGGAAGCAGTCCACCGCCAGCCCCAGCAGATAGGGCACTGCAAGGGATGCAACGGTGGAGAGCACGGTGAGGCCTACCACCAGAATAAGTTCCCTTTTCCACCGGGCATAGAGCGCCAGCAGTCGGCGCACGGTGCCCCGTCCGTTCCTGGCCTTTGCGTGGGGCCCGAATCGCTGCTGAAGACTTCGCCGCTGTGGTGGCAGGGGCGGCCCCCCGGCCGCCCGCCCGCTATGTGCCATCTGTGTTCACCTCCAAAGCCTGGGAGGTCCAGAGTTCGCGGTAGGCAGGGCAGCTGTCCATCAGAAATTCATGGGTTCCCAGCCCTGCCTGCCAACCTTCCTCCAGTACCAGAATCCGATCCATCCCGCTGGCGGCGCGTATTTTCTGTGTAATGAGGAGCACCGCCTGGTTGGGGTTTCTCCCGATGCCGGCGAGAACCTTATGTTCCGTTCCAGGGTCCAGCGCACTGGTGCAGTCATCCAGGATCAACACTGCGCTCTCCCTGAGCAGGGCTCTGGCCAGAGAGAGGCGCTGCCGCTGCCCGCCTGAGAGGTTGGCGCCCCCCTGGTCCAGCCGGGCGCTCAGTCCGCCGGCATCTTTTACGAAATCAGCCGCTTGGGCGGCCTCCAGAGCGGCATAGAGCTGATCTTCCCCCGCGCTCCGGTCTCCCATGGATAGATTGTCCCGAACCGTGCCGGAAAACAGGGCGCTTTTCTGGGCGGCCACCGCCACCTGCCGTCGAATCTGTTCCAGTGGAAGACAGCTTAGCAGCCGCCCGCCCAGCCGTATCTCTCCCAACTGCGGCTCATAGAGCCTGGCACAGAGCCAGGCCAGAGTGGATTTCCCCGCGCCAGTGGGGCCCACCACAGCCAGCCGCTCACCCCGCCGCAGTGAGAAGGAAACATCACGCAGGGCGGGGACTCCGCTGCCGCCGGGATACGCGAAGGTCACATGCCGCAGTTCCAGCACCGGCTCCTCTGCCCCCATGTGCTCTGGCTGTGCCGGATCTTCTTCCTCCGGAAGCTGAAGCACCTCCTCCACCCGCTGCGCCGAGGTCTGCGCCCGTATGAGAAGTTTGAATACATCCACCAGGGTCATCAGGGAGGTGAGCATCTGGGTCATGTAGGTGACAAAAGCGGATACGGTACCCACCTCCACCTCCCAAGTCCCCGCCGCCCACAGCACTGCAACCGTGCCGAGATTTACGGTGAGGGTGACCAGCGGGGCAAACCAGGCGGATAGCAGCTGAAGGTGAATGCCCGCTTCCTCCAGTTCCGCGCTACACACCTGAAAACGGCGGGTCTCCGACTCCTCCCGTCCCAAGGCGCGGATCAAACGGATACCCCGCAGGAAGTCCTGCACAGTCGCATTGACCTGATCCATGGCATCCCGCACGCGGCGGAAGCGCCGGCTGCTCTGCACCACATAGCCCGTAATGAGCGCCGTCACCGCCAGAACCACCGCAAGGACAATCCAGCTCAAGCCCGCGTCCAGTCCCATGGCGTAGGCTACGCTGCCGACGCACAGGACAGGCGCCTTGATGCCAATGCGCAGGGCGGAGTTTACCGATTTGGCGAGCTGGTCACAGTCGCTGGACATCCTGGTCACCAGAGAACCGCTCCCCACCTGATCCACGCCGCCCTCCGTGAGATGAAGGCACTTGGCAAACAGTCCCCGTCGGAGATCCGCCCCAAACCGCTGGGAAGCCGTCCCGGAGCAGAGATTGCGCACGAGCACGCACACAATGCCGCCTATGGCAGCCCCGGCCATCCAGCCGCCCAGCTCTAGGATGCGGTCTATCTGCCCTGATCGCACGCCCTCGTCGATCATTCGCGCCATCAGCGTCGGCAGCAGCAGTTCACAGTTTGCCTCCATCAGGACAAACAGGAGGGCCGTCAGGCAGTACCAGCGATAGCGTCTGAGATAGCGCCAGATGAGGGACAAGATGCTCCCCCCTTTCCCGTAGACACAAGCCGGGCCGCTTCATCGGCCAAAGCTCTGACGGTGTCGAAGCGGCGCGCGGCCCCCAGGACCTTCAGCGCCTCCCGGCGCAGGGTGAGAATCGGCACACCGGCCTTTGCCGCCGCCCGCAGCAGTTCCATATTTTCCTGGTTATAGGCGCCTATCGCAGCACCGCTGTCCACCACGCAGGCGGAGCCGCAGGCCGCCGCGATAGCGGCACGCAGAGTGTCCGAGGCCGGCGGAGAGAAACTATCCGCCGTATATCGGCGGGCTGCAAGGGTTTCCGACACTGCGCAGTCCACGTCGCACCGCTGGAGAATTCCTGTGGCAAAGGGGATCCCCCGCTTTTGAAGGGCCCGGAAGCAGGGGGCTCCCCTGCCCTCTCCGGGCACCACGAACACGCGGGGGTTCCCCGCCGCGCCGCAGAGCTCTACACTCCCCAGGAGCAGATTGAAGGTGCCGTCGTGAATGCCGTAGAGCTGCCGGATGATGCTGTCATTCAGTACATCCTCCGGCGCGCCGCAGCGGAAGATGGCATTGTCCTTCACCAGCACCACCACATCGGCCAGCTTGGTGGCCAGGTCCACCTCGTGGAGGGAGAGCACCACGGACAGTCCCCGGTCGGCGGTCATTTCCCGGAGGATGTTCAGCAGTTCAATCTTATGGCGGATGTCCAGATAGCTGGTGGGCTCATCCAGGACAATAACCTCCGGCTGCTGGCATAGAGCTCTGGCCAGCAGCACCCGCTGCTTCTGTCCATCGCTGAGTTCGGTAAACCGCTGCTCCCGCAGATCCAGGGCATTCACCCGCTTCATAGACTCCTCCACAATGCGCTGATCCTCCTGCGAGAGCTTTCCAAAATGGTTGGTGTAGGGGTAGCGCCCGGCCGCCACCACCTCCCAGCAGGTCATGAGATCCGGCTCCACCCGGTCGGTGAGCACCACCGACACATGGCGGGCCAGCTCCTTGTCGCTCATCTTGTCCAGATCGCCGCCGCCGATGGTGACCACCCCTCCCAGCTTGGCCAGATGCCGCGTGATGCTGCGCAGGATGGTGGATTTCCCCGAGCCGTTGGGACCGATCAGGCAGAGGATACCCCCCTGCCAGATACCAATGTCAATGTCTTTGATGAGGGGCTGCCGGTGGTAGCCCACCGACAGCTTCTGTGTTTCAAAATACATCAGCTGTTCCTCCTGCGCTTGATCATAAGCCAGATGACTACAGGGGCGCCCAACACCGAGGTGACGGTGCTGATGGTGAGCTCCGTTGGGGCAAACGCCGTGCGGGCAATGAGGTCACAGGCCAGGCAGAATACGCTTCCTGTGAGAAAGGTGGCCGGTATGAGCACCATGGGCCGAGATGTGCGAAAGAGCATGCGGGTGATATGGGGCACGGCGATGCCCACAAAGGAGATGGGACCGGCAAAGGCGGTTACGCAGGCCGACAGGATGCTGGACAGGAGGATCAGTGCCACGCGGAACCCCTTGATGTTGACCCCCATGCTCTTGGCATAGCTCTCCCCCAGCAGGTAAGCCCCCAGGGGCTTGGACAGGAGGAACACCAGAAGCACCGTGGGGAAGGTGATGAGGGCGGATGCCCCCAATGTGGCCCAGGTCAGGCCGGAAAAACTGCCCATCGTCCAGACCGTGAAATTCTGGAGCTGATTACTCTCAGCGAATGTGATCATAAAGTCCGTGCCCGCATCGCAGATGTACCCGATCATCATACCGATAACCAGCAGCATGGCCAGATTCTGCACCCGGCTGGACACGGCCAGCACCAGGGCCATAGCGGCCAGTGCCCCCGCGAAGGCCGCCAGGAAGATCACATAGGGAGAAAAATTCCCCGTTACAATAGGGGTAGCAGCCAGAAGAAAAAATCCTACAAACAGGCGGGAGCCGGACGAGATCCCCAGCACAAAGGGGCCTGCAATCGGGTTTTTGAAGAAGGTTTGGAGCAAGAAGCCTGCGATGGACAGTGCCCCACCCAGAAGCGCCGCACCCAGCAGGCGGGACAGGCGGATCTTCCACAGGATGTTGCCCTCCATAGAGCCGTCGTTGCCCCAGCGGAGAAGGGTAAAAATACGCTCCAGGCTCAGATGAACCGAACCAGTGTTGATGTTCCAGTAGAACAAGACGGCCAGCAGAACCGCCAGAACAGCGAAGCCTACGACATTTCGGGTGCTTTGTTTCATGTTCCTCTCTCCCTCCCGTGCGTTTCCCTGTCGGGAGCCGTCCCCCGCTGCGGCAGACGGCTCCCGGCAGGGCCCGACCAAACGGTCGGGCTCCGCCGCTTATTCTGCGGGCAGCTTGTAGAAATAGTGGAGCTGATCCGCGTTTTCCGGATGATAGATGATGGTTGCAAGATCTTCAATCATGGTGGCCACGTCATCGGCCGACTGCCAGTAGTTTTTCTGGATCCCCCAGACGTTGCCCTCTTGGATGGCCTTCATGTCGCCCAGATAGTCGCCATTGGCCAGGATATCGGCCACGGTAGAGACGCTGACGTCGCTGGTATTGTCATAGATCAGAATATCGGCATCCACCGCTCCCTGATAGAACTCCTCCACCGTCATCTTGGTATTACCGCCCTGGTCGGGTTCCAGCTCGGCGAAGGGATAGGTGCCGCCGGCCAGCTCCAGCATCTTGTTGACGTAGTCGCCGCCGTTGCGCACATAGACGGTTCCTTTGAAGATATAGGTCTGGAGGATGGAGGGGTGCTCACTCTCCCCGGCCACGCTCTCGGCCACGGCGTTCACCCGCTGCACCTCCTCGTCAAAGTAGGCATCTGCCTCCGCCTCCATGTCCAGCAGGGCGCCCACCAGCTTGACCCACTCCACCCGGCCAAGCGGATGGTTCTCCAGATGCTGGCTGTCCGCGATGTAGGGGATGCCCAGCTCATCCAGCTTGGCCAGCACCTCGTCGCTGCCGTGCATGGTGTTTGCAGAAATCAGGATGATCTGAGGGGCGGCGGCGCTGATGAGCTCATAGTCGGGGGCGGAGTTCTTGCCCACGTAAGTGGTGGTGCCGTCCTCAATCTGCTGAGCCACCTGCTCGATGTACCACTTGTCCTTATCGGTGGTCACCAGACTGACCTTATCCAGCGCCCCGATGGCATGGAACAGGGTGGCATGGGTGGTGGAAAAGCAGCCCAGCTTGGTCAGCGGAGCCTGAAGCACCGTCATGTCCCCCGTATCATCCGGGACTTCGCCCCCCTCTGGCACCCACAGGAACTTCTGGCCCGCACCGTCAGTGATGATTTTGCAGCCGTTGGCACAGTAGTCCACCGAAAAATTGTTGGCGTACTGGAGTTCCATGCTTCGCACGACGGTCAAGTCGTTTTTATCCACTGCAGTTGTCTCCACCACGGGAGAGGGGGTGGTGCTCTCCTGAACGGCCTGCTGACCGCAGCCCGCTGCGGTCAGCAATAGGGTGACGGCCAGGCAGAGCCCCGCCATCCGGTGCAGATGTTGTTTCATTCCAATTCCTCCTCATGATATGGATTTTCTCTATCTGGAAACGTGTTCTGCCACGTATTCCACAACTCCAGCTTCCCCTCCAGTCGGCAGGCGTGCTCCAGCATCTTCCGGTGCATCTGGCAGTCCAGCTGAGAAAAGCTGGCCAGCCGGGCGGCAGGACATCCCCCGCCGCAGAGCCCAAAGGCAGGGCAGCGGGTACATACCTCCGGCGGCTCCAACCCGGGGCAAGGCCGCTGCGGCGGCCATGCCCCCGCATCTGACTGCCCCAGAAGGCATCCATCCACGCCGGCCAGAGCGGAGCAGGGCCACAGGCAGCCGTCCGGAGTCACCGCCAGAGAGCGGCCCGTCTGGGCATTGCAATAGCAGTCTCTCCGCCGCCCTGTGCGCAGAAGCAGGCGCAGCCGCTCCAGTTCCTTGAGCCGCACCGGCCGGCCAAGATCGGCCAGCTGGTCGTATCGTGCCAGTAGGCGGCTCATGCCCTCCTCCAGCGCCTGTGGAGAAGGAAATAGCTCCGCCCCCGCGCCCCGGCCCTGGGGCCGCACCAGGTCCAATCCTACTCCGTGGATATTGCCGCACCAGAGCGCAAACTCCAGTAGCCGATCCAGGTTCTGCACATTGACTGCCGTTACCACTGCGGTCAGATTGACCACCATACCGGCCTCTGCCAGAGCCTGAAGCCCCTGAACTGCGGCCGGGAAGGAGGGGGAGCCCCCGGGGAAGAAACGCGCGGCGTTGTCCGCGGCTACACCGTCCAGACTCACACCTACCGCTACCTGTCTTGCCTTCAGCTCCTGGCAGAGCTCCGGGGTAAGCAGGGTGCCGTTGGTCTGAAGGGAGGCTTGGATCTGCCGCCCGGTGGCCCGCCCGAAGTCCAGCACCTGCGCCGCCGTATCCCAACAAAGCAGGGGCTCCCCGCCGGTAAACTGAATATGCAGGCTCCCACCCGGCGGGCAGGCCAGGGAGAGCGCTTTTACTGCCAGCTCCGGCGGCAGATCCGCCCCCGCCGGTTCTCCCTCAGCGTAGCAGTAGGCGCAGCTCAGATTACAGCGGTTGGTAAGGCGCAGAACCAGGGTGTCCAGCCCCGCCTTCATTGGTATCCATCCTCCATGACGCCCTCCATGTCCATATAGATGCGCTGGATGGCCCGCAGCTCCTCCTCGCCCGCCTGCCACATGCCTCGCTGGTGGGCTTCCAGGAATCGCTCGCTCATCTGGAGCACCGCTGCGTCGTTGACCTGCTCCATCCACTGCCGGGTTTCCTTATCCAGGAGGAACTGCCGGGCCATGGCGTCATACATCCAGTCAGACGCCACCTCTGCGGACGCGTCCCAACCGAAGAAGGTGTCAAAGGTGGTGGAGAGTTCCTGGGCGCCCTTGTAGCCGTGGCGCTTGAGCCCCTCCAGCCATTTGGGGTTGAGAATACGGCTGCGCATGACCCGGGCCAGTTCAGTCTCCACGTCGGAGGTCTCCGGCCTGGCGGGGTCGGCGGTGAGTCCTGCCACGGAGACAGGCTTCTGCCCGCTGCAGTCCCGGACACAGGCAATCAGGCCGCCATGGTAGCTGTAAAAGTCATCGCTGTCCAGCATATCGATCTCCACCGAGGACTCGTTTTTGATGGTCACCCCCACAGAGGAGAGCCGGCTGCGGAACAGCTCCGGCATGGCCTGTCCGTGAAAGCGGCTGCTGTACCCGTGGGCGCTCCAGAGGGTATAGATCTGGCTCAGGTCTGTCCAGCTCTCCCAGTTCTGGCTGTGAATTGCCTTGCTCACTCCCGCCCCATAGGTGCCGGGCGGGCAGCCGAACACCCGCAAAGTTGCCTGCTCCGCCGCCTCGTTTTTGCTCAGGCCCTGGGCGACCAGCCGCTCCCGCTCCTGGTCGGTATGTTTTTTGATAAAGTTCTGCTCCGGGCTCTCGTCCAGGCTGGCCACAGCCAACACCGCCCGCTCCACCAGCTCCACCACATTGGGGAAGGTATCACGGAACAGGCCGCTGATGCGTAGCACAGTATCGATGCGAGGACGGCCCAATTCCTCCAGAGGGATGGGCTCTACCCCCACCACCTTGTCGGTCTGCCCCAGATAGAGGGGACGCACACCCATCAGGGCGAACACCTCTGCGATGTCCTCGCCATGGGTTTTCATGCACTCGTCGGAGTAGACCACAATGGCCACGCTCTCCGGCCAGGGCTCCCCCTTCTGAGTGCGGTAGGCCGCAATGGCCTGCTCCGCCAGTGTCTGCCCCACCGCCCAGGCGGCCCGGCTGGGGACGGCCGCCGGATCGATGGCATAGAAATTCCGGCCGGTGGGCAGGATGTGGACATTTCCTCGGGATGGGCTGCCTCCGGGCAGCGGCGGAATGAACCGCCCCTCGACGCCCGCCAGCAGCAGCTCCATCTCGTCCGTGGTCTGGCACAGCCGGGGCACCACTTGACGGCATACAAAATCCAACGTCCCTGCCAATGGAGCTGTGTCTCCCGGAAAATCCTCCGACGCCAGAATCCCTGCCACCGAATCGGGCCGGTACCCCTGTCCCGCCAGGCTGGAAAAGAGCCGGCGCGCCGTCTCCACCGCTCCGTCGCGGATGCGCAGGGCGGTGCGCCCGTCGGGGAAGATACGCTCTGGCGCGGCCCGCAGCTCCCCCGGCTCCCAGCCCTGAGCCAGCAGGATGCTATCCTCCAGAGCGGGCACTCCGCCGTTGGGCACCCGAACCAGGGCCCGCGCCAGATTGTCCAATTGCGTCCCCTCGGGGGCCTGCCCATAAATATGTAGCCCATCCCGCACCAGAGAGGTCTTGATGCGGCTCACCCAGCGGTGGAGACACCCCACGCCCGTCTCCGGGTCTGCCTCCAGATCCGCCCGGCTCAGCTTTAGATCTGTGGTCACCTTCAGTTCCTCCGCCAGCGTAAAAATCCGCTCCAGAAGCGCCGGCACCTGGGCGGGTCTGGCCTGCCTGGCGTGATAATAGCCGTCAATAGCCTCATCCAGATCTGTGAGCCCGCCATAGGTGTCCGAGTCATCCATGGAGGGGATCAGGTGGTCGAGGATGCAGGCGTAGGAGCGCCGCTTTGCCTGCATGCCCTCACCCAGTATGCTGATATTGTAGATGTACAGATGGGGTATGCCGCCGATACAGATGTCTCCAAAGCAGCCGGAGGACAACCCGATCTCCTTGCCCGGAAGCCACTCCAGGGTGCCGTGGGTGCCCACATGGAGCACCGCATCTGCCCCAAACACCTCGTCCACCCAGCGATAAAAGGCCAGATAGGAATGGGGCGGTGTGCTGTCGGTGCTGTGGTAGAGCTCCTCCGCCTGTTCCGGGGCGGAGCGCAGAGGCTGCAGCCCCACGAAAAGGTTGCCGTTGCGGATGCCTGGGATAATGATCTGTCCGCCGGATACCATGACGGTACCAGGGGCGGGCCCCCAGCTCTCCTTCATCTGCGACCGGGTCTCGGGGTTGAGGCGGTCAAACCATGCTTGATACTGCGCCGCCGGCACCGTTGCCGCCGCCCGTTCCAGCGCGGCCTCCGGGGAGAGCCACCGGCTGTCGTTGGTCACCGCAGCCCGGATGCGGTCGATGATCTCGGCCCCATCCGTGAAGGGGTACTCCGTCTGCAGACCCCGCGCCTCCAAAGCGCGGATCACCCGGAATACCGTTTCCGGCGTGTCCAGGCCATGGGCGCTGCCGATGGTGTCGTTTCGGGGCGGCATGTTGTGGAGGATAATGGCCAGCTTCTTCTCCGCCATGGGCTTCCTGGCCAGTCCCGCCCATCGGCAGGCCAGCTCTGCCACCCGCTCCACCCGGTCAGGCAGAGGACGGCATACCTTTCTCCCGTCTGCCACCCGCTCTGTCACCGCATAGGGCACGGAAATGAGCTGCCCGTCAAACTCCGGCTGGTAGACGCACACGGGCAGGGAGACCAGATCCAGCCCCCGGATGTCCCGGCGGTATTCATCCGCGCTGAAATAAGTGGTAAGGCCCTGAATCACCGGAAGGCCCCAGTCCTCAAATACGCTGGAGGGAACTTGACCCGCTCGCGCCTCGCGTCCGGACAGGGTGGTCAGGCTGAAGCCGTAGGACACCACCAGCGCTGCCGGGATGGGTGTGCCGTCTTCCCTTCGGTAAGCACGCTCCATCCGGTAGAGCATGCCCCGTTCCGCCCCATGGTCGGCCGCAAAAGAATCCGCCAGGGCGAAAGGGACGTACCCCCGGGCCTGGATCGCGCGCAGCAGGGCGTCCACGTGCTCCAGATTTCCGGTCTTGGCATAATGGTCATGGATCAACACACCGATCACCGGCCGGGTCTCTGCGGCCATCTGCGCTCGGTAACGCTCTTCAGACTCCGGCGGCAGAAAGCCCTCCAGGGTATACACACCCTGCCCTCGGGGAGGGTTCGGGGGGCGGAGCGGATAGTCGCCTCCAAATCGCCCGTTGACAGCGCAGAGCATCAGCTCCTCCAGATCCTCCGGGCTTCCGGCCTGGTAATAAGCGTCCAGCGCGGCGTAGAGCGACGGCTCCAGGCCCAGTTCGGGGAGCAGTTCGGCCAGTTCATCCCCCATGGTGGAGGTAAAATAGACCGGTCGCCCCTCCAGCGTTTTCCAAAGCCGCGAAAAACAGCAGAGGTTCTGGATAGAGCCGTGGGAAGCCAGAAAGGCCATATCCGCCCGCGCAGCGTCATCCAAAAGCGCCCGCTCCAGTGCGGCATCAGCGTTGACCTCCCGCACAGAGTAAACCCATCCCTCCACTAAACCGGGATACCGGCGCTCCAGCGCGGTCAGGGCCTGGGGCAGGGCCCAGAGCCGATATTCATTCATGAGCACAAAAAGCAGCTTTACCATAAAAGCCTCCTCAACCCGCCGCCGGACTGTGTCCGCGTACCAGCTGCGCCAGGGGCCTGGCCCGCAGCTCCTCCACCCGGTAGCAGGGCGCACCCATCTCCTGAGCCAGCCGGGCCGCCAGCCCTAGGGAGACAAACTGACGCTCTGTATCGATAACCACGGCAGGAATGTGGGACTCAGCTACCCTCCTGGCCGCCTGAATGGCCTCCTCCACCGGGTCTCCGCCCCGACTGAAATTGGCCCGCCCGTCTGTGATTAGGACCAGCAGCGGCAGGGACTCCTTCATCCGGCGGCGCTGGAGCTCCAGGAGGCGGCGCGCCTCCTCCAGTCCGGCCGCCAACGGGGTACGGCCGCCGGTGGGGAGAAATTGCAGCTCCCGCTGAGCCAGCTCCACACTGCGCGTAAGCGCCAGCAGTGTGGACGCCTCTCCGCCCCGGAAGGCCACCAGCCCTACCCGGTCGCGCCTTTGGTAGGAATCCATCAGCATGGAGAGCACCGCCTCCTTGACCTCTTTCATCCGCCGGGCCGCCCCCATGGAGCCGCTGGCGTCCACGGCAAACACGATATCCGCGCCGACACGGCTTTCCCGCACCTTCACCCGAAAATCAGAGGGCAGAAGAACCAGCCCAGCCGCTCCTCCTCCGCGGACCTGCTGGTAGGGTGCGGCGGCTCTCAACGTAGCGCCTATCGCCAGATCCTCTGCCTTTCCCTGTGGAATGCGGTCGCCCACGGCCCGCCCCCGCCGGGTGGCGGAGCGGGTCTTGCTGCGCCGTCCGCTGCCTCTCCGAGCCAAGCGGTCAGCCCGGCCCGTGAGCAGGGCGCGCACCTCATAGACCTCTTCCCCCTGCTCCAGCCTTTCCCGGGACTGGCCCTGCTGAGAATGCTGTGCAGGAGGCTGTGCCATGTCCGGCGGTAAATCTTCCGCCGGAGGCTGGACGTCCTCCACTGAACCTCCTCTGTCCCGGGAACTGCTGTCCGGTTGCGGCTCCTGGGGGGCTGGCGCCTCCGCCTTCCGGGATGGCGGCGTTTCGCACCCCTCCCGCCGACGGTGGGGCAGGGCCAGCTCCGCCGCCGTATGGAGATCGTCCATGTTTAGATATGTCCGTCCCGCAAGTGCGGCCAGAGCACGGGCTGTGTGCAGAATGGATAGCTCCGCCCGGTGCCCGGCGGCATTGGCCTGCCGCGCCAACAGACAGGCCGCCTGCTCCTCCGCCTCTCCCACAGATACCTGCGGCAGGAGCACACGGGCGGAGGCCACTGTCTCGGACAGCCGCGCCTCCTGCCTGGCCCATTGGGCGCAAAATCCGACCGGATCTGTCTCAAAAGCCAGGGCGCGGCGGACCACCTCTTTCCGGGACTCCGGCTCTGTCTCTCCGATTACCGAAACATAGATGCCAAAGCGGTCCAGCAGCTGAGGCCGAAGGATCCCCTCCTCCGGATTCATGGTTCCTACCAGAGAAAATCGGGCGGGACAGGTATGGGAAATGCCGTCCCGCTCCACCCGGCACACCCCGCTCTCCAGGGTGTCCAGCAGGGCACCGCTCAGAGCGGCGGGAAGCAGATTGATCTCATCGGCGTACAGCACTGCCCCGTCGGCCCGAGCCAGCAGACCGGGTTGGAATTGCCGCCGGCCAGTGCGCACCGCCGTCTCCAGCTCCACGCCGCCCAAAAGCATGTCCTCCGTGGTGCTCACAGGGAGCTCCACCAGGTGTATGCCCTCCAACCCACCCATGGCCCTCACCAGGGTGGACTTAGCCGTCCCTTTTTCTCCGCACAGCAGTACGCCCCCGATGCGGGGCTCCACAGCCAGGCAGAGAAGCGCCTGCTTTGCCCGCTCCTGACCCACCACGGCGGAGAAGGGATATCGGGCTCTATCCATGGAACAGTTCCCCCCAGTTAAGTTCGGCGCCGCCCCCCTGCTCAAAGGGAGCCCGGCGCAGCCGGTGGGGCAGGGCCAGCTCTGCTGCCTGCCGCAGATCTCCCTCGGCTGCCTCCTGCCGTCCATCCAAGGCGGCCAAGGCCCGTGCCGTCTTGAGCATGGTGATGTCCGCGCGGTGGCCGTCCACCTGGAGCGCAGTGCAGACACGCGCCACCGTGTCAAAGAGCGCCTCGGGAAGAGCCACTTGAGACAGGCGGTCCTGCGCCGCCGCGATGCGCCGCCGCAGTTTCTCCTGCTCTGGCTCATAGAACGCACAGAATGCGGCTGGGTCTGTCTCAAAGGCCAGCCGCCGGCGGACGACCTCCTTGCGGGCCTCCGCTTCCGGCTCGCCGTGCACCTCCACCATCAGGCCGAAACGATCCAACAGCTGGGGGCGAAGATCTCCCTCCTCCGGGTTCATGGTGCCTACCAGAATAAAGCGGGCCGGGTGGCTGTAGGAGACCCCCTCCCGTTCCACGGTATTTACCCCCATCGCGGCGGAATCCAGCAGCACATCTACGATGTGGTCCTCCAACAGGTTGATCTCGTCTACATAGAGGATGTTCCCATTTGCCTGAGCCAGCAGCCCGGGCTCAAATGCCTTCACCCCTTCTTTCAGCGCCCGTTCCAGATCCAGAGTACCCACTACCCGATCCTCTGTGGCGCTTACCGGGAGCTCCACCACCCGTCTTCGATAGCGTGCCGTATGTCTGTCCGGTTTGGTGTGGCATTCATCACACAGCATTTCTCCGTCTATTCTGCAGTGGAAGGGGCACCCCTCGGTTACTTCCACCTCATCCATCAGCGCCGCCAAACCGCGTACCGCTGTAGACTTGGCCGTCCCTTTCTCTCCCTGGATAAGCACACCGCCGAGGCGGGGATCTACCAAGTTAAGTAGCAGCGCGGTTTTCAGTTTCTCCTGTCCTACGATTGCCGCAAAGGGATATTCATATCGTTCCATTGGGCATGACCCGCCTTTCTCCATCAAACTGCATGTACCATAACATATTAAAAGCCGGGATTGGAGCATGCTCCAATCCCGGCATATGCCTGCAAACAATCCACCTCGCCTATGGGAAGGGGATTCCTCTGCCGCACACTGGCTCCTGAGATCCGAAGAGCATTTCTGTGCACGCAGCAGGCAGGTTTTCTGACTCATGCATCCTCATCCTCGCCGCCTTCCCGGTATTCTCTACCAGTGGCATTCTTGGCGGGACTCCGCAATTACAGCAGCGGCCCTGTGCGGGAGTTTCACCCGGCTTCCCTTTTCTGTCCTCTCCCGAAGGAGAGGGCACACCTGTGCGCTTGCTATTTTACTTTTGATATCTTGATTGTATTCTCCATTTCATTCATTGTCAATTGCTAATTTCTTTCTAGATGGATTTCGCCAGCTCGAGAATGGGCGAACAGCATATTCGGCCTGTCACAGGCGTCCATCAAATATCTTTTGCAGTCGGACATCTTAATCCGCTTTTGACCAGAAGTTGTCAGGTGTATTCACTCGTAGAAATTATGGACCTGGAGTGCCAGCTGTCGCAGCCACGTGCGCTGTTTTCAGCGTAGTGCATGACGCGTACATTTGGGCAGTGTTGAGCCGCGTGGGAGGGGAGTTTCAATAAGAGGATATACGGCAATCTAGCACTCCTTAGGACAACATCAATTTCAGAGGATATAGGCTCGACATCAGCAAATTGCCGCTGCCGCAGACCATTTCACAGGACGTTGTGTTAGAAAAGTGTTAGAAACGCAAAAAACAAGTGGCCGAAAAAGTGAAAAAAAGTACCGCATTCCAACGGAATACGGTACTTTTATGGAGTGTAAGACCAATTGAGATATTTGCAAAAAGTCTTTATTCTCAAGGCTTCGCCGGTCTTCACTCATTATTTTTCTGCCGTTTTCGCTGCGATAGCTGCGGACTTTCCACTCGAGGGTCATTTTAGTGTTCGACCAAAAAAGATGTCCGCTTTATCCATGCCGAAAGATTGACTGAGGGAAGCACCTGCTTCATCGGACACATTATCCAAGGAGTTCGTCCAGCAGGTAGTTGTATTCCGGCAGCTGATCCGTGTACTCTTTCATCCATTCCCGCATAGCTCGCTTTTCCAGATTGGTGGCTTCCGTGTAATCCTCGCTGTGCCCTTCCTGCTCCATAAAGTCGTATGCGAGATTCTGATAGATCTCTTTCACCAATGTTTCGGGATCTTCCAGTCGTGTTACATCGGAGTCATCAATGGAATCCGCCGCAGGCAGGCCAAGCAGAACATACCCGAACTTTTTCGAATAGACCACATCGAGCAATTCAGAGCCTTCAATGTAGTTCTGGAATACCCCAAGGACCCTCTCAAGCTCACTTTTCTTTTCCTCTAATGAACTCATGGCAACATCTCCTTCCCGCCGGAATGACCGACTTTCCCGGTCTGGTGTATGTGGTTCTTTTATTATACCGCATTTTCTTTGGCCGTGGAAGAGAGGTGGGACGGGAACTTTTCCCAATCACATGGTCTGTTCCATTGTTGCCACACGGAAATAACCATGAGAATAGGCGGGGGCCAGATCGATTTCGCCATCTGGGCAATAGACCCGGACTCCTGCTGCGGTCAGCTTTTCTCCAATCGCCGCCAAACCTTCGGCGTCACGAGCCAGACGGTCGCCGTTCATCACCAGCACCCGGTCATAGACCCCATGTCGTGCATCACGGATCAGCGTTCGAATGCTCTGTCGGTTTGCGTCCAAGCCGCTCTCATATTGGAGCATCTCTGCGGAAATCGAAAAGCCAAGCTGGCCGGCGAGGCTTCGGAGTGCGGTAAGCTGCTGGTTCATGGCGAGACGGTTGCTTTCCGTGGACGCTCCATCCACCCGGCAGTAAAGGCAGCACTTAGGCATCTGATTTGACCTCCTTGAACGAATTTTGGAAGAAGCTGCCACTTAGCCCTGACATTCATCCCGGATGAAATCGTACAGGACTTCCGGCTCCTTCAGGCACCACTTGGTTTTTTCATCATCGGTCCAGACTTCGTAGCCTGGGGCGGCCTCGTAAAGCCACCAGCTGATATAGTCGTACTGGTCGTTGACCGCTTCCTTCAGCACATCCAGCAAGGCGGCAAGAACCAGCGCTCCGCCCTCAAAGACGAAATGTCCATCTCCCATCATGGCGAGTGCCTTACTGAACTGTTCGTCTCGATCCTTTTGCGCTTGGATCTTTCGCAGGGCTTCACAGAAGGTTTCCTTGGACAGCATTAAAGTCCCCCTCCCGGATTCTCCCCCTCCGCTTCCTGTTCGGCTTTCCATTTCAGAAGCAAGGAGATGGCCAACTCCTGAGTAGCGGGATTGACGCAGAACTCGAAAAACTTCACAGCCAACATTTCTGGCGTCAGCCCCATCGGGGCGATCACCGCTTCCAACTGTTCCAGAAGCTCCGCATCTACTTGGATTTCCACGAGCTCATATTGCTTTTCATCCATGGTGCGTTTCCTCGCCTTCCGAAGATTCCTTCCGCAACTCGTCCAGTCGCTGCCGGAACAGCTCCTGGAGCTCCTTCCAGACCTGCGGCTGCTTGAGGGTCACTATCGGCTGGTTCAGTTCCCGCTCCAGATCGGCGACAGCCACCGAAAGCGTCTTTTCATCGAACAACTGGTAGTGGCGACGAAGATACTGGACGACCGCCGCACTCTCCTCATCTTCGCTGCGCATGGCATAGCGGAGGGCGCTGTTGATGACACAGGAAAAGTCATCCACATAGTCAAGGTTGAACCAGGAGGCTGGGCAGAGAACCAGGTCATCTTTGCCTTCCTCGGTGATCACCAGCCCAATGTCCTCGCGGCTTATCCTTTCCAGCACGGTGTCCAGGTCATCTGCCAGTGCCTGGCGTGAGATGCGTTCCATGTTTTCCAGAGGTTGCAGAATCGGCATCCTTTCTTTCCTCCTATCGTATTCTTTGATTTTGCCAGATGTAAGCACTCGGCTTAAGCCGTGCCACACTTGCGGATATGGCTCCTGCTCTCCATATCGACTCAAATGTTCGCTGATCTTTGCTGCGGCGGCGGAACGGGCAGCCGCATCAAGACGGCTCAGGTTCCGGCAGGTAAATTCTGCAGCTATGCCGGGCATATAGGTGTGCCGCCCCAGACTGTACTGGATCGCCGCCAGAACGATATGCCGCTGCCCTCCATCTAAAATGGGAGCGAGGATTCTCACGGAGAACAGCAGCCCGGTGCTTCCTTTTTGGGACTGGAGAGAGAGGCCGTTTCGCTCGGCTCGTTCCATCGTGTGCGTCCAGTCCTGCCGTGCGATGAAACCGGCTACAGGAGCCACCTCATAAAAGCCTTTTTTATGTCTCACGGCTGCACCTCAAGCCCGGCTTTTGACTGACCTTTATACAGAAGATTGTTGGCCTCCATCTCCTCAAAGGTGACCGGCTCGAAGTGATTGACATCCACTCCGGCATTCAGCATTCTCTCGTTTGCCTGGATGAGCGGCCAGTAATCCGCGTCGGTATTGCCGTGGATGTGGCCAAAGACCATGTAGCAGCGCATGATGTGAGGCCAAGACATCATGGGGTAGTGACAAAGTGTGTACTGCCGCTTCCCGTCTGCGACATACAGCAGGTTATTGACGCTTTCAAAGAATCGTTCTGTCTGACAACTCCTGATCCATCCCCTGTCATGATTCCCAAGGATGAGATGTTTCTTCCCCCGCAGCCGCCGCAGGTATTCCTCCGGCGGCTTTTGGCTGCGGTAGATCAGGTCGCCGAGGATATAGACAGTATCCTTCCCTGTGACCTTGTGGTTCCAGTTTTCGATGAGAGTTTCGTCCATCTCCTCGATACTGGAAAAGGGCCGATTGCAAAGGCGGATGCAGTTTTCGTGACCGAGATGCAGGTCAGAGGTAAAGAAGATCATGGGGTTTCACCCTCCTTCTTCATCCTGGGAACTGGGATTGGCTGCCATCGGCAGTATTTTGCAAGTTCATCCTGACGCTCCCGAGGCAGGTTCATAAAATCGACAATGCTCTCTCCCGGAAACCTGTCGTGGCAGTAGGCGGGAAAGACTCCCTCCGGCACGATGCCGATGGACTCCGCTCCGGTCAGGCGGGCCTTCAGTTCCTCTGCGTTTCGGATGCATACGGGAACGCCTGCCCGATAAAGCGCCAGGAAGAAACGGACCGCCTCAATCGTCCGGGTCTCCGCAAGACCGGCCACCACCAGATAGTAGCCATGCGCATCTTGGTGTACGATGCAGTCGATATGGGTGCTGTTGCCGCCCCGGCATACCTCCCAGGGGTGACCGGTGCGGGGACGCTCCTTCAGCCACCGTGCAAAAGCTTCGGGGGAATCTCCGCCCAGCTTGGACAGTCCCTCGTCCCGCCCATCGGCGTGGAGAGCGTACTGCTCTTTTTCCGATTTCTCCGTTCCAGTGTAACCCATAGCCCGATAGCCCAGAGCACAGAAGTGATAGAATTCGTTTGCGGTCACGGATGGGAGCCGCTTGTTATTTTCCAAAGGATACCCAACCGCCGAGGTGAGAAACTCCTCCACCTCCTGCTGGGAGAAGTCCTGGAAGAACTCCTCCTTCCACTGTGGGAATACCCTCCACAGATCCCGGCGCAGGATGGTTCCGGTTCGATGCCAGATGGGCAGCTCCCGCTCCACCAGTTCCTGATAAGAACCGGTTTCCACCATCTGAACGGTGTCCCGTACCGCACCCTCCAGCCAGGCGGTGAATGGGGCGATGTCATAGGGGAAGGCGCGCTCTTTGCGGCTGTCCACCTCCAGCACATGCCGATGCCCCAAGAATATTGCCCGATACCCGATCTTCTGATCCTCGCCGGCGGCAAAGTGGAACCACGCTGCCTCCTCCGGGAACTCGGAATGCCACCAGGTTTCAAACTCCTCAAAGCTCTCCACCTGGCCGTCCGCCCGCAGCTCCTCAAAGCTGCCGAAGTCTTCAATGGTACCTCGCTCCGCACGGAGCCATAGTTTCCAGCTTGTGTTCTCCGGGCCTGGCTCCAGCCGGTGGAGAAGGCGGAAGATCCGGTCGATGGCCGCATAGGATGTCTCGTCATAGGTGAAGGAGCAGTTGATGTTTCGGTATTCCACCCGACCCAGCCAGTTGATGTAATGCTTGATCTCCGGCGCTTTCATGTTTCCACCTCCTCAGTATCCGTATCCCCATCCTCCGTTTCCTCAAACTGGAGCCGGAAGAGGGCAGTGTGCTCTCCCACAAGAGCGGGGTATTTGTAATAGACATGGCGGCAGAGGGTTTTGTACAGTTCAAGGAGCCTCGGATCATCTCCGAAGTCCACAAGCCCGTCCATGATTCGCTCGATCTCCCGCTCCTCGGTGATCCTGCCGTTCAACACCTGTTCTACCAAACGGCTGTATTGCTGATATGCGGCGTCCATTAGGCGGGAAATCTCCTGGACGATCTCACGGATTGCGGCAAAGCACGCCTCCTGCTCCTTGGCCTCCGGCCTTTCTTCCTCTGTCATAATGTGTCCCCTCCCGTCAAGAGTTGCGGCGCAGCCTCCACGCTGTGGAAGAGGAAGTGCATCCGGTCGATATGCTTGTCAATATGCCAGTGTCCACAGAACCAGTGGTCGTATTTGAGTTTCCGCTCGATCTCCTCCAGCCATTTCTCGGTAGAGTCGTCCACGGTACTCTGGTCGATCATCGGAAGAAAGGCCTCGCGAGGCTCATACGGATAGGGACAGGTGTGGGAGAGGACGGTATCTACCTGCCACCCGCAGGCGTCCAGCGTCTGGATAACCTTGTCCTTGATCTCCTGGGAAGGCTGCTCATCCGGCCACCAGCCGTAACCTCTGGCCAGCCGGTAGAATTTGTCCACGCTGTAAGCTCCGCCGATGACCAAATGTCGGAGACCTTCCAGATCAAAGATCTCACCATCCATAGCAAACAGCAGGCGGGGAAAGGCTTCCTCTACCCAGACTGTCCCGCCGTTCCACTGCTTCGTGCGATAGGAAGGGATGCTGGCCGGCCGGATCTCATGGTTGCCGTGGATGCAGAGCATCGTCGGCTTTACGGCGGCAAGAACTCTCTTCATCTCTGTGTCTCGCCGGTTTCGGTAGTAGTTCGCTCCTACATCTCCAAGCAGAACCAGAGTATCCTGCTCTGTCAGCTTCTTGCTGTCGCAAAACTGTATGACCTCATAGGGGTCTCCGTGGATATCACCCGTGTAATAGATCATTGGTCATTCCACCTTTCTTTTCTCATTATACCAACTCGGAAGCCCCATATCCGGGACTTTCCAAAAACATATCCACTGTTCCAAAAATATATCCACCTTTACTGGCATAGATCGACCGGCAGTCAATGCTCGTGACTTCCGGTTGATTGCTTTCTCAGGTTCAGACGGTAAAATCAAAGTTGTCTGGTTTACCGTATCTGCCTTGATGCTCTTTCAAGGAAGCTTTCAGCGATTTTATAACATCCAGGAGAATCAGCATCTCATAGGTACTGCAATCCGAAAGGAGTAGGGCGATTTCTTCGCTGGCGCACCGTTCAGTGCTGATGATTTGCTCCATCAAAAGCCGGTCGGGAGATACGCCCAAAGCATTGGCGATAAGCACAAAGGTGTCAAGGCTCATGCTCTTGATCCCGCTCTCTATGTAGCTGATGTAAGATGGCGTTTTATCCACCAGTTCAGAGAGCATCGCTTGCGAAAGGTGGTTGCGCTGACGGACTTCACGGATGTGTTTTCCAATGACTTTGTAGTTCAGGCTCATAATAAGACCTCCAAAAAATTTTGCAGTCTTATTATAGTGTTTAGATTATATCATCAACTCGACCTTATATCAATTTCACCCCAAGTTGATATACTCTTAGAAATAGATAATCTGGAGAATATATTTGAGGGGGGAAGCCGATGACGGAACATGATTTGACCGAGAGCCAGTTGGTCGGCTCCCGTATTCGAGATGCGCGGATCAATCGCCGGATGAGCCAGGCCGATCTTGCTGCAAAGGCCAATATCTCGCTGCCCCATGTCAGCAATATCGAAAAAGGCAAGACGAGCATGAAGTTGGAAACCTTTATCCGAATCATCGAAGCCCTGCAAGTGTCTGCTGATTCCCTTCTTCGGCCCGATGTGCCGGAGGTGAGAAGCCTATACCAGAGCGAGTTTGACGAGCTGCTGGCCGACTGCTCTCCCAAGGAGCTGGATTCCATCCTGAAGATTGTTCGTGAGTTGAAATCCACTATGGCCAGACGGGATGACAATACCTGAAAAATTGCGAGCTGGAATTGCCGGCTCGCTTCTTTTTTTCTCATCTATCGACCAGAAGTCAACACCTTGACTTCTGGTCGATTTTGTTATTAGTCTGCAGATTATATAATGGCCTGGAAGAGAGATAACACAGGGGGAGCAAATATGTCAGATCTGGCCGTTCAAAATAGAGAGTCAGAGCAGGAAGTTATGCCCTCATTTGATTTCCTGCTGGAAAGGGAGACGGAACGAAACACCCTTTTAGCGGAACATCGTGCCTGGTTAAAGGAAATCAAGCGGGAACGCCCGCTTCCCAAAACACATTACCGTGTGGCGGTATACATCCGCTACTTCAACCAGACCCGCTATGAGGACTATCTCTCAGCTCATAAAAAGCAATTTCTTGATACACTGGCTCTCTGCCCAAACTGGAAGTTTGTCGGTTTCTATGTGGACGAGGGCAGCACTGCGCCCAATATGGAGAACGCTCCGGAGTGGTCAAGGCTCCTTCAAGACTGCTACGAGGAAAAGGTCGATCTGATTATTACCCAGAAAGCAAGCAATATCTCGAAGAAGCTCTCCGAGCTCTCTTTCTGTACGCGCCTCTTGGCAGCACTCCCAAAGCCAGTGGGCGTTTACTTCGTTTCGGAGGATATTTATACGCTGGCTTCCTATTACCAGGAGGATCTACACGACCCGTACTTTTTGCCAGATCCCGGTTGGAAGATACTCCCTGATGACGAACCCCGGAGGGAAATGCTGCATGATTGACAAGTCCACACGCAAACAGCTTGCGGAACGGAAAGAACGGGTCCGCCGGCGTATCAACACAAAAGTTGACCCGGAGAACTATGAATTCATTCCGGCTAAAAAGCCCATCGACTATTACGACAATGATATAAGGCAGCGGGTTGCCGTGTATGCCCGTGTCTCCACAGACAACGTCCAGCAGACTTCCTCCTATGAGCTGCAAAAGAAATACTATGAAGATTTTGTTGTGCATCATCCCAACTGGACATTGGTCAAAATCTATGCGGATGAGGGGATCAGCGGGACTTCTCTGGCTCATCGGGACGAGTTCAACAGCATGATCGCCGATTGCCGCAGCGGGAAAATCGATATGATCATCACCAAAAGCGTGTCTCGCTTTGCCCGGAATGTGGTGGACTGTATTAGCATGGTGCGAATGCTTGCGGAGCTGCCCAGTCCTGTCGGGGTGTTCTTTGAGAGCGAATGTATCTTCTCCCTCAAAGACGATTCCCAGATGGCGCTTTCGTTTCAAGCCACCATGGCTCAGGAGGAGTCTCACATCCGCAGCCGGAGCATGGAGACCTCCTTGCGGATGCGGCTGGACGGAGGTCTGCCATTGACGCCCAAGCTGCTGGGGTATTCTCACGACGCAGATGGAAACCTGGTCGTCAATCCGGACGAAGCTCCCACAGTAAAACTCATCTTCTATATGTATCTGTACGGATATTCCACCTCCGACATTGCGGCGGCGCTCACCGAGCTGGGCCGAAAGACTTATCTGGGAAATGTCAAGTGGACATCCAACTCCATTGTCCAGGTCCTTCGCAATGAGCGGCATTGCGGGGATGTACTGACCCGGAAGACCTTCACCCCCAACTATCTGAACCACAAGGCCAGAAAGAATCGGGGGGACAGACCCCAGAGCCTTTACCGGAACCACCACGAGGGCATCGTTTCCAGAGATGATTTCATTGCGGTTCAGCATCTTCTGAACAATTCCAAGTATGGCAACCGCTCCATCCTCCCGGAGCTGCGGGTGATCGACAGCGGCCTGCTCAGAGGGTTCGTGACCATCAATCCCCGCTGGGCTGGATTTAAGCCGGCGGATTATTACCAAGCGTCCGCCAGTATCCATCCACCCGATGAGCAGCAGGCGGATGCATCCCTGCCCTCGAGCATCACATTGGTTCCGGGAGATTTTGATATGAGAGGCTTTGAAATCGCCCGCAGTGAATTCTTTGATAATTATCACCGTCCCTATGTACTGTTTCAAGACAAGAGGATCAAGTTCAGCACCACATGTGTTCGGTCTTTTGGGAAAGACAACCATGTGGAGCTGCTGGTCAACCCTGTGGAGATGAAGTTCGCCGTCCGTACAGCGGCGAAAAGCAGCCGCAACGCAGTCGTGTTTTCCAAGCTGTCAGACGGAAAGTATCAGCCCAGGGATATCGCCGGTGCGGCCTATGTAGAAACGCTTTTTCAGTTATTCGGCTGGAGTCCGGATTTAAAATACCGGATCGCCGGAGCGCTGTTTCAAACTGAAACTGAATCTGCGTATATTTTTGATGTCAATGATGCGGAAGCGTTTATTAAATCGTACCTGCTTTCCGGTTCAAAAAGCACGGAACAGGCAAAGGAGCCTGTACAGCCCCTTTCTATCTCCGGCAAACGGGTGCGGGCAGTCCCGGAGGAGTGGATCGGCTCTTTTGGCAAGCAATATTACCTCCACCAACAGTCTTTCCCGCCCGTCTGCGATCAGAGTGAGGAAGACTGGAAAATCCGCATGGAGGGCCAGTTGTATGAAACCGGGCAGAAACTCCGCGTGACAGGATTTGACGTGCTGCGTGACTATATCTGTCAGGAACTCGGTCAGTACGGGAAGGAGGAATCCTAAATGTTCGAAGAAAGTCGGGAAAATACCGGCGGTGTAATCGCCGGAATGCTTCGTTCCCTGGAGGACGGGCATTTGGATATTGTTCCGTCTGCTGAATTAAAAAAAGCGGAACTGGCAGCTTCTCCCGCAAACAGCAGTAGTGATGAGGTCCTGGAGATGGCCGGTGACTTTAACTACGATGGCTACCAAGTGGTACGCCGTGAGTTCTTCGCCCATATTAATGAGCCGTCTGTAACTTTCAACAATTACAAATTTTATGTAAATACCGCCTGCCTGAACCGCTTCCCACAAGTTGATTATGTGCAGGTATTGGTCAATCAGGAGAGCAGGATCTTGGCGATCCGTCCCTGTCGGGCGGAAGATCGGGATGCCTGCGCCTGGTGCACCAACGGCTCCGGCAGACGTAAACCGAAACAGATTACCTGCAAGATTTTTTTCGCCAAAGTGTTTTCACTGATGGACTGGAATCTGGACTATCGATATAAACTCCTCGGGCGGATAATCCATGCCAAGGATGAGTGGCTCATCGCATTTGATCTCACAGCGACCGAAGTGTATCAGCGGGTGCAAAAAGACGGCCAGAAGCCCAAGTCTTCTCGAACTCCCGTGTTTCCGGAGGGCTGGAAGACGCAGTTTGGACTCCCGTTCCGGGAACACCAGAAATCTATGCAGGTAGACATTTTTGAAGGATATGCTGTATATGGGTTGCGCGATAACATAGCTCCTGCTGCATCAGAGCAGTCAGACGAGGCTGCCTCTGATACTGGTAGTAAGTCCGTTTTGGGAGGACAAGGACATGAATCATGAAAATCAATTGCAGGCTTACTTAACGCTGGACCCTGCGCGAAACCGGATTCGAATCCACAGGCAAACGATTCGTCTCTTGAAGAATCCTGCGTATGTGCAATTCCTGGTAAACCCTGAAGAGCTGTATATCGCCGTTCTCGGATCGGACAAACCTATTTCAGGCGGGACCGCAAACAAGGTTCGGATGTCAAACACATCCCAGCAGTCTATAGAATTCTATAGTACGATCCTTATTAAAAACTTTTCCGAACTGCTGGGTGGCTTTGACCTGAGATTTAATTACCAGCTGACCGGTGAGATCGATCAAGTCAACCGGGTCGCATATTTTTCCCTCAAAACCGTCAAACAGCTGGAACGCAGGAGGCTACATGACAGAGAAAGCATTTAGGCAGCTTAACATCGATCCGGAATTCAAAAACTTGATTCGTCCACTTCGCCGGGAGGAATACCGGCAACTGGAGCTGAATCTGGTCATGGAAGGATGCCGGGAAGATATCATCGCATGGAATGATACCATCGTCGACGGTCATAATCGCTATGAAATATGCAATAAAATGCGCATTCCTTATGGAGTCAAGGAGCTGGATTTTCCAAGCAGAGATGCTGCCATCGCCTGGATCTGTGCGAACCAACTTGGGCGCCGCAACATCTCAGAAGAAACCAGGAAATATCTGATTGGGAAACAATATGAAGCGGAAAAGAAAGTACAGCGAAATAGGAATGGCTATAATCAGTACCGTCCGAACCCCAACATTACTGTGGGGAGAGGCCGCCCAATAGATGAAGAGAGTGGCCGGCGAACAGCAGCCCGGCTGGGAAGGAAGTATCATGTGTCCGGCGCAACCGTACAGAAATATGCGAAATACAGTGCAGCATTAGATACCATTGAACAAAATGCTCCTGAGCTTGTTCCGCACATTCTTTCCGGGGCATATAAGATTTCTTTCGAAAATATCGTTGCTCTATCAGAAATGGAACCCGAAGAATTGAAAGCACTTAGTAAAAAAATCGGAAAAAATCCCTATGCGTTTGCTCGTTACAGTGAATCGAGACGATGCCTTTATTCCGACGCTTCTGCCAAGCCCGGTACAGCGGCGGCAGAACAGCCGGCAATCAAGACGATGCCCGCCTATGACCCGGATGCGGAAGTTGCTGGACTTACTCTTACGATCCCCTCCTGGATGAGCTCCATCGACCGGACAAAGTCCATGGCACATTTGGAAGCGATCTCACCTGCTGCAAGACAAAACCTCTTGGCGGCGTTGACTGAATTAGAAGGAAAAATCCAGGAAATGCTCAATGCAATTGAGGTGGAATCCTAATGGAAGATTATAGTATGTTTGTTCCCAATGTTCACTTCGAACAGATTCCCATCAAGAACCTCGTATCCAATCAGGAGTACCAGAGGAATATTTCCGAACAGCATGTGCTGAATGCTGCGGCACACTTTGATCTGTATCAGATCAACCCCGTGAAGGTAAGCCGTCGAAATGGGGTCAACTATGTCTTCAATGGCCAGCACACGGTGGAGATCGTCGCCCTGGCCTCTGGCTCTCGTGAAACGCCAGTCTGGTGCATGATATACGATGATCTGAACTACGAGCACGAGGCAGATATCTTCGCCAACCAGATGAAGTTTGTCAAACCGCTCCGTCCCTATGAAGTGTTTATGGCAAATGTGGAAGCCGGGAATCAGGAACAGCTTATGATCAAAGATCTGGTAGAGTCTTATTCTCTTTCCATTGGCCAGGTCAGAAACTATGGCGTTGTCTGTGCTGTCTCCACGCTTGAAAATATATATGAGCGGTTCGGTTACCACGTACTTGATCGAACACTCAGACTCTGCGTAGGCACATGGGAGGGCGATATGAATTCGCTGTCCGCCAATATGCTCAACGGAATTGCCAGATTGGTCTACACATTCGGCGATGCCCTGAAAGATGAGACCTTCAAGGAAAAAGTGGGGGAAATGTCGGTCAAGCTGCTTTCGAGAACAGCCAAGGAACGACGCCCCGGTTCTATGGGCTATGCTGAGGCGATGCTTCTGGCCTATAACCGCAAATGCAAATATCCGCTCAAATGGACCAAGCTCTACGAGAAGAATGTGGGGAACAATGAAGGACTGGACATTGATACGGATATGGACGAGGATGAGGGCGAGGACTCTTTTGAGGGAGTCGCCAAAGAATAAGCAAACGGACGGTTCCACCAGGAATCGTCCGTTTGTGATCTTATCATGGAAGGGAAAAGGCAGGGCGCATATACTCTATCGCTCCTCGGCTGAGACCATACTGTCCGGCCAGCCGTTCCCAGTGTCCGGATACTGTTTTGCAGACCTCCTCTGCAGCCTGTTCCGCTTCCTGAGGGGCCAGGCCGAAATAATCGGCTACTTCCAGAGCCAGTTCCAAGTCAATGGTGTTATCATACTCACTCACATTGAGGGAAAGCCGGTCCCCCGAGGGGACTGGGTTCACATCATAGAGAGGGGCCAGCCGCCAGCCGGTGGGTGTCAGAAGGAAACCATGGTTGCGCAGGTGGTCGTCAGTATTGGATACCGCCATGCTGAACACGATCCGCTTCCACAGCTCGACCAGATCCTGCCGGGGTGATGCCCCGTTGGCCCGGATGAACGCCGCCAGATCCAGATAGCTGCTTCCGTCCGCTGCAGAGGCTCCATCGGTCTTGCCCAGCAGGGTCATGGCGGAGGCGAAGTGGATGCGGCGGCTGCCGTTTCGGTCAAATCGCTTGACAAGAAAGGTACTGCCGGTCTTGGAGAACGTCTCCAATTTGGATTCCGGAACATCCAGTCCGCAGAGCCGTGCCAGGTCATGGACGACCTTCTCCCACGCGCCGCTGTTATATTCATCATGCTTGGAAGGGAACTTGGCAATCCACAAGGCGCCATCTGTGGCCTGCACCGTAGCTTTGGGTCTTGCGCCTCCCAAGGAGGAGCCGGGGGCCAGAAGCTCACGCAGCCATTTTTCATTCAGGCCGCTCTCATCATTCTCGAAAGCGATAGAGGCGTTTTCCAGCGTCCGAAGGTTTACCCATGGAGGCGTCGCAAACGCTTTATCGTTCGAAAGAAATTCGCCCCCTTCTTCCAAGCTGAACCGCAGCGCACCCATACGGGATTCATCGTAGACCCCCAACAGGAAGTCGCTCTCGGTGAGCTTACGGGGCTTGCGGTCCTCTTTGCGAGCGTCGATGGCCTCCTTGCGCTTCATCAGCAGACGCCCCCAGCGATCCGGACAGGAGTCGGAAAACAGGCCAAAGAGCTGCTTGTTCAGCGGCACATACTGCCGCCCGCGGTAGAGAGCCAGATCCGGGTCCAGAGAGAAGGAACTCTCGGCGGATGACAGCCAGGCCGGATCATACTCAAAGGAAAAGGTCTCCTGTCCGCGGACGAAGCCGCAGCGCAGCCGCCCCAGCAGAGTGGGTGCCTCTCCACGCCAATTTTCATATACATAGATGGTCTTTTCGTCCTGCGCCATGGGCTACTCTCCTTTCTTGGGCGCCCGCCGTCTGGTGGGCAGCGCCAGATCTTGTAGCTTCCTGCCGAATTCATCATCTTTTGCAATAAGCAGCAGGTCGCTGTCCATATTGTTTAATGCGTGCAGCACAGCGGCATAGGAGCCGATGGATACCGTAGGGGTGCCTTTCTCAATGGATATAAGAGTGGCTCGGCTGATCCCGGCACGCTCTGCTACCAATTCCAGGCTCAACTTCCTGCGCAGGCGGGCCAGGCGGATCTGCTCACCCATCTGTGCCAGGATCTCCCGTGTTTGCGGCATGATGACCGTGGCTTTTTTTGCCATGCACAATCGCCTCCTAACATAAATTATATTATATTATTTCAGCGATTATGTCAATTATATTTGAAGTTATCAATTTTCTTTTTCCAGGCGTTCTTCGATAAGGTACCCTCCTCCGAAGATAATGTCCAGTCTCCCGTCGGGATACACCTTCACACACTCAATCATTTGGTGGACGATGGTATCGTCGTACTCCATCTTTTTGGATGCTCGGTCGGCGATGATCTGCTGTAGTTGAAGGATTCGGCTGTCATTCACCTGATCGGAAGCAAGTGCTTCTTCGAGTTTCTGAATCCGTCCTTGCAGGAGTTCAATGGTATCGGAAAGTTCTTTGAATTCAGCTTCGTGACTCTCGATACCCTCTCCGCTTTCCACGCTCTCATTGATAAGAGATACCATTTTCCGATTCAGCCCATCTATTTTTCGCCGGAGCAGGTCGATCTCATCTGTGCCTCCGGTTAGACCGATTGCTTCACCAATGGTTGCCCGCATGAGTGCCATATAAGTGGACTCGTCTTCCTCGTTGAATCGGTTGATTGCCCGAACAATAGCGGCGTGGAGGGCGGTCTCATCTACCGTGAGCGAGGTTTTGCAGTAGCGCTTTCCATAGTCTAAGCGGCTGATGCAGCGCCAGACAACTCGCTTTTTTCCTCGGGATGTCCAGGTCACGCGCTTATATCGACTTCCGCATTCGGCGCAGGTCATCACATTGGATAGTGCGTACCGGGAGTATTTTCCGGTGGCTGTGGTAGCCGTTTTGGTGGAATTTGGCTCCCGGCTCATCCGCCTGGCGAGTTCTTCCTGCGTTTTGTGAAAGAGCTCTCGGCTGATGATACCAACATGGCTATTCTGTACATAGTACATGGGTGCCTCACCGGTGTTTTTGCGGCGAACCTTGCCAATACAGTCAATTGTGACCGTCTTTTGAAGGATGCTGTCCCCGCAGTATCGTTCATTCCGGAGAATACCCTTAATCATGCTCGCAGAGAAGGAGAATCGTTTTCCTGGTATCTGGAGATTTTCTTCTCTGAGTTTGGTTGAGATCCGGTTGATGGTTTCACCTGACAGGTACATATTAAAGATCCTCTCCACGATGGATGCCTCCTCCGGGACGATCTCCGGTTCTCCGTCTGCACCCTTGCGGTATCCCAGAAGGCACTTATAGTTGAATATGGGCTTGCCCTCCTGAAATCGCTTACGAAAAGTCCAGGTGACATTCTTGCTGATGCTTTCGGATTCAGACTGTGCGAACCCTGCGTAGATGACCAGATAGAGTTCGCTGTCGATTTGCAGTGTGTCTATATTTTGCTCCTCGAAGTAGATGCCAATCCCTCTTGCCCTGAGCATTCGGACATGGTCCAGGCAGTCAACGGTGTTTCGGGCGAATCTGGAGACCGACTTGGTGATAATGTAGTCGATTTTTCCCGACAAGCAGTCGTTGATCATCTTCTGGAACTGGGGGCGCTTATCTGCACGTGTCCCGGAGATGCCCTCATCTGCGTAGAGTCCGGCAAACTCCCATTCGGGCTTAGCGGCAATCATCTCGGTATATACCTTTTTCTGGTTGGTATAGGATGTGAGCTGCTCCTCGCTGTCGGTGGATACCCGGCAGTAGGCAGCAACCCGCCGCTGATGATACTGCTCCCTGTTGACGATCAGAGAGCGTTTTGGCTCAATAACCGATATTGTTTTCTTGGGTATCTTGGTTACATTCATTTTCCTCATCTCCGATCTCGACATCAGTTTTGGTATGTAGAACCACCTTTCCCCCGCTGCCAAGCGTCAGGTAAGCGGCGATGTCACTAAAGTAAGCTGGGCTGAATTCCTCCTGGGGAGTCATCAGGCTAACTCGCTTTCGGGCGATGGATGCGGCAATCTGCAGATGGGCATCGCTCTCAGCATAGAGCCGCTCTGCCATTTCGATTGTTTTGACGATAATCAGCGCATCGCTGGGGTCATCCCGCTCCAGCTCGGCATCAATTTCCCGGTTGATCTGCTGGGCTTCCGCCGACAGCTCTTTTCGCTTTTTGGGGCGGGGGATGAGCAGATAGCTATTGGCGATGATGCGGTTCATCAGGATTGTCACCTTTTCCAATAGGTGTGTATCGGAGATCCGGATGCGCTGACCGCAATCAGGATCGGTGCAATCCCAACTCTCGCGAATCCGGTGCTTGCTGCTCACCCTTCGCCGCATAGGGGCGCCGCACTCCGCACATCGGACCAGATCCCGAAGCAGGTCGATCCCCTCCAGATTTTTCTCGAAGGTGTTCCGCTGGCGGGCTGTTTTCACGGCAGCCGCCTCCTCATACTGTTCTTCCTCAATGATCGGGTCATATTCCCCATCGCCAATGTATTTGGCGTTTCCGATGATTCGTGCGATACGAGCTTTATCCCACACATCCGTTCTCTCACTGTAGGGGATCTTCCTCTCAGTCAGCAGCTCGGCAATACTTTGGAGGGATGCGCCGTTGATGTAGGCGCTGAATATCTCGCGGATGACCGCAGCTTCATCCTGTGCGATGACTGTCCTTCCATTTCTCATGGTGTAACCGTATGGGATATAGCGTATCTTCTTCATGGCGAGGTTCCTCTCTGTCAGAGCATTTCTGTGAATCTCAGCCCGCCGATGAGGGTGACTGTCATTTCATCCCGGCGGCTGATACTGATGGTCTGAACGATCTCAGTAAACAGCTTCTCATCGAAGCGGTCCAGTGGTTCCTCGAGCTCTTCCAGCAGCTTTTTCAGCCGCGTCAGTTCCTCTATCATTTGGGTAATGCCCGAGGAGAATTCACATTGGCGCTCCCGCTTCAGCCGGCGCAGTTGGTCGTTGATCTCCTGCACCTGGGCCTTGTGGACCTCGTCCTTGAGGTATCCCTTTGCATGGAGCTGCTCCACCATCACCAACTTGGCGTTCAGATCTGCAATGTTCCGGCTGATCTCCCTTGCGGCCGTGTTTTTCTGCTTTCGCTTCAGCTCGGCGGATTCCAGGCGGAGCAGAGTCTGACCCAGGATGTCGTATTCAGAGAACCGAAGCTTATTGACCATGGCGACGAAGGCATCGTAGATTCTCTCCTCGCTATAGTAGTTTGAGTTGCACTGGGTACGATCCTGAATGTGTTTGGAGCATCCCCACTTTACTGTCCCGGAAACCTGCCGTCTACGAAAATACGAGCCGCACTCAGAACACTGAATGCGGCTCGTAAGAGGGTAGATATTTTGCGTTGTGGATTTCCCAAAGATATCCTGACGCTTTTTCAAGAGGAGCTGGACCTTGTCAAAGGTATCTCGGTCAATAAGAGGAGCGTGGGTCATGGAGGCGTAGAACATATCCTCCTGACCTCGATTTCGGAACTGTTTGAAGGGGACTGTGGTGTCGCGGTAGGTTTTCTGGTATTTGCAATCGCCACAGTACCGCTCATTTCCAAGGATGTATGCTACCTTAGTGGAGCGCCAGACGGATTTTCCGGTTTTGGTTTTAATGCCGCGGCTGTTGAGATCCCGGGCAATCTCCGATGTAGACTGGCCGCTCAGGTAGTTTTCGAACATCATGCGGACGATGGTTGCCTCCGGCTCATAGACCACCAGCGCCTTATTCACCAGCCGGAAGCCATAAGGAGCGTTGCTGTCCACATATTCCCCAGACTGCATCCGCTTCACGATGGAGAGCCGCTGGTTCTGGGAAATTGCCTTGGACTCCTCCTGTGCGATGGCAGAGAAGGTGTTGAGCAGCATCTCATCTCCGAGGGCCAGAGTGTAGATTCCCTCTTTCTCGAACTGCACCCCCACGCCGAGCAGTTTCAGCTTCCGGACATATTCCAGAGACTCCTTGGCGTTTCGGGCGAAGCGGGAGACGGATTTGGTGACGATCAGGTCAATTTGGTGCTGTTCGCACATCTTGATCATTCGCTGGAATTCGGTGCGGTTCTGTGCGTTCATGCCAGACAGACCTTCGTCAGCGAATATCTCTACCAGTTCCCACTCTTTTTTCCTCTGAATGAGGCTGGTATAGACCCGGATCTGGTTGGCGTAGGAGTTCTGCTGATCCGCCGAATTGGAAGATACCCGGCAGTAAGCGGCAACTCGGACTTTGCGAATTTCCTGCCTGGTGATAGGTGAGATGAGTTTGGCCTGCGGCATCAGCGGCTCCTCCTTTCTGGCTAAATTTGGGATTGTACTACATTTTGGTACAATCCACTTTTCCGGCTCAAGCAACATTATATTCAACAAAGGTACAAAGTCTATTGAAAGAAAGCAGCCAAAGAAATTTCTACATAGTCAACAGACGGCGGTGCTCAAAACCCATCAGATTAGACTATGCTGTTGTAGTGGCTAATCCGCAATGACAAGGTCGGAGCCGGTGAGTTTCTGGTAGTAGCGCTTGGCTCGCTCGTATTCGGCAGGGGTGATCACGCCGCCGTCCCGCATCGACTTCAGCACGGCCACAATAAACAGATAATTGGCGCTCTTGGTTTGCGACACAGCAATCATGGCGTGATCCCTCCTAAATATGAATGTGAATTGATACCACAAAAATAGGGGTCACCCGATTTGGCTGCGGAAGCCTTGGCTTTCCTGCTGCATGATGGGTGACCCCCATTGCTTCTGATATCAAGACCATTGAATGTCTTGTTGTCGCCTGTATTCGACACTACTTCCCCAGGCAGGGCGGCAACTTGAACTGCGCTGGCGCACATCATGGGACTCTCACCCCTCCGAGGATCTCTCCGAGCTGCGTAAGCAGAAGTATCATTGTAGGCTGACGGGGTCATGGCGGGGACAGCTTGCCAAGGCTGCCTTGGCCTGAGTGGGTATCGCTCTGCACCTTATTTGGCCGTCCTTTGATGCGGATCTGCTCCGCACAGGTGGTCTTCGCGCACTCGGCCTGACGCTCTCCCGATCAGCTAAGGTATTCAAGTTGCCGGATATGACCGCCTGGGGCGGTGTTTTTCAAGGTTCGCTCTGAGATGTTTTGATCTCACGAAGATTGTAACTCCGTGCGTATACTTCCAACAGAAACAGAATGGAAAGTTTACCAACCCAAAATGGAAAGTTTTTAGAGAGATGCCTCCAATTCGGACAGTAGAGAGATGGCCATCCGCAGTCCGCGCTTCTGTTCCTCCGCAAAATCTCCTTTTCCCACCAAGAGATAATCCAGAGAAACCTCAAAGAATGCTGCAAATTCTACGGCCAGCTCGACTGGGCCAGTTTGCTTTCCAGTTTCGATTTTTGCGATGTATGGAGTGCTGACATTCATCTTCTCTGCCAACTGCTCCTGTGTGAGCCCACGCTTTTTTCGCAAGCTCCTGATCCTTGAACCATAGTCCTCTCTATTAAAGTACATGGTGATTTACTCCGTCTTCTGAAATTTGGATGCGAACCAAATTTCGGAGCGGTGGGTCGCGGCAATGGAGCGACCGGACATACCGGACGCTGAGCAGAGGCCGCCATTTTTCGACAAGCAAAAAATGCACCCACCGTGCGGTGAGTGCATACGAAGAGAAATATCTGCCGAGCTTTAGCGGTATATAGTGAGTAAGGACAAATGGTGTCGAATAAAAAAGAACCGCAACCCCTTGGAGGATTGCGGTATGTAATGTTACTCTTTTTTCCCTGACCCCCGGCGGGTGTTCATTGCTCCCTATACGCTTTCCTGCCATATTCTCCCCTTGCGGGGATAACAGACAAAAAGTGCGTTTCCCCTCACCGTTTCGATGGGGGTATTATAATAGGGAATTTTTAGGGGTTTCTTAGAAATCGCTTAGGTTTTAGGCAGTTTTGCTGAAATTTGAAGATTATCCGCTTTTTGTATTATTATATATTCATATTGGCTAAAAAGAACCAGTCAAAACTGTGCATTCTATATGTGCAATTAGTCTGACAAGATTTTCTACATCTTATTTTTCTATTCTACCAAGGGTACACTAAACTTGTCAACATATTTCTTGTGGTCGGAGGGTTGGCAAGTGGAATATGGAACGATTCGGATTAAGCTGGACGAGCTGTTGAAGGCATCTGGTCTTAGCAAGAACATGCTGAGCCATCGAGCTGAGATGCAGCGGACGCAGATCAATAATTATTGTAAAAACCAAATTACTCGTTTAGATATAGATGTCCTCGCAAGGCTTTGTACGGTGTTGAATTGTGGGATCGGCGATCTATTAGAATTTATACCACCAGAAAAGATAGAAAAATGAGGCTCGCAGGAGGCATAGCAATACTTTTCCAGCATATTGGACGGTCGGCATTTCAAATGGGAACGGCAAATTAATTATAAACGCAGTTGCAAATTCTGAAGCTCATTTTCTATTGGTTATCACCGAGAGTCTTTGCAAAATCACCGAAATACAACAAAAAAGAACCGGTCGAGATCTCGTGCATGAAATCTCGACCGGTTTTCTGTTATTGGGGAATTAACTTAGTATTACTTCGACTCTTTGCGGAAGCACATGAACCAGTCCAGGCAATACTGATTCTCGCTCTGGTTGTCCATCCGCTCCTTGGCTACGCCGCAGCTGCCAGCGGTGGGTACGATGACATCATCGCCGGGTCGCCAGTCGGCCGGGGTGGCGCAGGCGTCGGCGTCCGCTTTCTGGAGCGCCAGGATGATACGCTTGATCTCGTCAAAGTTGCGGCCCGTGGACAGCGGATAGTACAGGATGGTTCGCACCACGCCGTTGGGGTCGATGACAAACACCGCCCGTACCGCCTGGGTGTTGGACTGTCCCGGCTGGATCATACCGTACTTGTTGGCCACCTCCATGCGGATATCCTCGATGAGGGGGAAGGTCACATTGATGTGTTTCTTACCGTTCCACTCCAGCTCCTGGATCTTCCGCAGCCAGGCGATGTGGGAGTAGATGGAGTCCACCGAGAGCCCCACCAGCTCAGTATTGAGGGCCTTGAACTCGTCGATCATGGAGCCGAAGGTCATAAACTCCGTGGTGCAGACCGGGGTGAAATCCGCAGGATGGGAGAAGAGGATCACCCATTTGCCGGCGTAATCCTCCGGGAATTTGATAGGGCCCTGGGTGGTGACAGCCTCGAAGGACGGGGCCTTGTCCCCAATAAGAGGCATTCTGTTTTCCTGATCCATGGTAAGCGCTCCTTTCGTTAGTAGTCAAGTTCGATGAATATGATATATGAGTTCTTTGGAGAAAGGCCGTGATACTCTATCTGAACTATCTGAAACAGTATTAACCCAGCAGCTCGCTCTCCAGATCCTGCAGCATGAGATCCAGCGCGGTGATGCCGCCCTCGGCGGTGTACCACACGGCGGGATGAGCCAGATAGACGATGTTGCCGTTCTTGTAGGCATCGGTTCCCATCACCAGTTCATTCTCCATGATCTCCTGGGCCAGCTTGGCGCCGTCGGTGCCGATGGCGGCGTCACGGTCCATGACGAAGATATATTCGGGAGCCTTCTCCACAATGAACTCAAAGGAAGCCTCGTTGCCGTGGGTGGAGGTGTCAATGTTGGCGTCAACACCAATGTTCTCAAAGCCGATCTCCCGGCCGATCATGGAGCAGCGGCCGTCGTTGCCCAGCACATTGTAACTGCCGCTGGTGATGAGTCCAACAATAGCGGTCTTGCCGGCGGCAAATTCGGACAGGGCGGCAATGCGGCCGTCGAAGTCGGCCATCAGCTCGCCCATCGTCAAATATTTGGTTGTTGACAAGAGAATGCACTTATGCTATCCTGATAACATCGTTACCGATACCAATGTTATCTAAAGAGGTGATAGAATGTCGTTGCCGGATCGGAGAATTGATCCCAAGATACTTAAAAGTGCAGAAGAAGAATTTATGGAAAAGGGGTTTGCAGATGCCTCCTTGCGGGAAATATGCAAAAAAGCCGGCGTAACAACAGGAGCCATGTATAAGCGATACCCTGGCAAAGAAGCTTTGTTTGAAGCAGTAGTTGGTCCAACACTTCAGGATATTGAGGAGATGGCGCTAAATATTGAACGGTACGATTACGAGCAGCTGGCACATGGCAAAATGCAATCCGTATGGGATATGTCAAGCACAACACTTAAAACAATTGTGCGTTTTTCCTATGAGCGATACGATGGATTCAAGTTACTCCTGTGCCGTTCGGAAGGTTCAACACACGCAAATTTCTTACATGATTTCGTATCTCACCATGCGAAGCAAACGGTCAAATTTTTAGAGGCAGTTACCCAGCAAGATGATAGAGACAGCCAGATTGATGAAGAGGAAATCCACATGCTGCTGACAGCGTTTTGGTCTACGTTGTTTGAGCCAATCGTTCATGATTTGCCTTTGGAAAAAGCATTACGCCACTGTGAATATGTGGCAAAACTATTTAACTGGCAAGCTATTTTTGGCTTTTAGCTTAATAGGCTAAAAGCCAAAAAAATCCGCGTTGGTTAGCGACCGCTAACAAGAAAGGGGAAAACAATGGAAAGTAATACTGCAAAATTTAAAAAATCAGACAAAATGAACGTTCGCGATTACATAACCGCCGCCATCTTATATGTGCTTATGTTTCTGGTCTATGCGGGAGTTGGCGCACCCATTGGTATGACCGTCGCTGGCAGCTTGTTTGTCTTTGCGGCCTGTGCAGTGGTTTGGGGAACCATTTTCATGCTTCTGTTTACGAAAGTGAATAAGAAAGGAATCGTCTTGTTGTTTGGGTTAATTTGGGCGGCAATGCAGCTTATGAGTTTTTGGGGTGTTGCTCTGATAATTGCCGTTGGCGCGGTGATTGCTGAACTTTTCTGGCGCAAATTGGATCGCCATAAGTTTTCTACTATGTTGATTTGCTTTGCCGTTCAGGTGGTATTTCTCTATTTGGGCATGACGATTCCACTCATTTTTATGAAAGATATGTATTTAGCTGCGGTATCCGCCTATGCGGATCTCTACTCCACAGTGTTTGATATGCTTATCGGGCCAATGTTCTTTGTGGGTCTTGCCGCCACTGTGGTTGGATGTGTGGTTGGAGCATTTCTTGGAAAACTGTTGTTGAAAAAACACTTTCAAAAAGCGGGGATCGTATGAGCAGGGATATCAGACACATTCGTTTTTTAGAACTGGATCCACGAATGAAGCTCTTGCTGGTGGTTGTCTTTGCGTCAGCTACTTTTAGTGCGCCAAATCTGTTGGCCCTGATTTGGATGTATCTGCTGGTTGTAGTTCTGTATCTGGCTCGTGGTCTTTGGTTGGGCGCAAAAAAGACTGCAATGCTGTTTGCTGTGTTCCTGCTAATAAACCTAATTCTTTCTTTCGTACCGCAAAGCAAATTCGCTGCGGGCGTGGGTATGATTCTATTCATGCTGGAACGAGTTGTAGTGTTTTTTGTCATGGGAGCGTGGATGGGCAGCAAGCTACGAGTCAGTGACTTTGTGACTGCGATGCAGAATATGCACGTGCCTAAAGGTGGTACTATCGCACTGGCGGTAGCTTTCCGTTACATCCCGACAGTACAGGATGAATTCCGCTCTATCAAAAATACTATGATGCTACGCGGCATTGGATTGACAGTGCGCAATGTGCTGCTTCACCCAATTAAAACCTGTGAATATGCCATTGTTCCGTTGATCATTAGGAGTATGACGATATCGGATGAACTGGCCGCTTCAGCTATGACACGAGGGTTGGATTTGGAATCAAAGCGCACCTCTTATCGGGAGGTGCGTTTACGAGCGGCCGACTTTTTATATGCGGGTGCCGTTATTTTTGCTGTAATTGCTGGAATTACTGGCAGTGCGTTGCTTGGGAGGTGAAGATATGATTCAAATTGAACATGTTTCCTTCCAGTATGCCAATGCAAAGGAACCGACTTTGCGGGATGTGAGCCTTACTATCCAAAAAGGGGAATTTGTAGTTCTGTTGGGTTCCTCGGGCTGTGGAAAAACGACCATCACCCGGTTGATTAACCGCTTAGTTCCGGAGTTTTTTGAAGGGGAACTGGAAGGAAGGGTCATTGTAGATGGGCAGAATACAGATGAACTATCAATCCAGGATTTGGCTGGTGTGGTAGGCTCCGTTTTTCAGGATCCACGGTCTCAGTTTTTTGCCACGGATACAACAGCAGAAATTGCCTTTTCCTGTGAGAATGTGGGCATTCCAAGAGAAGAAATCTGTCGGCGTATTGAACAGGCGGCTAACGACCTGCAAATTCAGCGCTTATTGGAGCGCAGCATTTTTGAACTGTCCAGCGGTGAAAAACAGTCTATTGCTATCGCCTCAGTCTACGCACTTGCCCCCAAAATTCTGGTGCTGGACGAACCCTCTGCTAATCTGGATGCTGCAGCCACCGAGCATTTGATGGAGATTCTCCATACACTCAAACAACAGGGGTATACCATTATTATATCTGAGCACCGCATCCATTATCTGAAAGACATTGCAGATCGTGCCGTTTTGATTGAATATGGACAGATCACAAGAGAATTGGATGCCTCTGCCTTCCGTTCCCTTTCCAACGAGGAGGCTAACCGAATGGGGTTAAGGAGTACGGATCTTCTAAGTATACGCCCACCTGTGACGCAGAAAAAAACCGGAGCGGAGGAACAAATTTGTCTGGAAAATCTATCCTACCGCTATACCAGAGAAAGTGAAACGCTGGCAAATGTGAACCTCTCTGCCGGGAAAGGAGACATCGTTGGTATCGTCGGAACCAACGGCGTAGGGAAAAGTACGCTGCTGGAAATTGTGTGTGGCTTAAAAAAAGAAACCAATGGGGAGGTTCGATTTGGTGGCCAAGCGGTAAATAGTAAAACCAGGGTGCGCGATACTTTTCTTGTCATGCAGAGCAGCGACTACCAGCTTTTTACAGAAAGTGTGGAAAAAGAACTGTTTCTGGGTAATGACAACAATGAGGAACTGCGAAAAAAAGGCAGAGTGCTGTTGGAGCGGATGGGATTATTGGATTATCGACAGCAACATCCTGCATCAATGTCAGGCGGGCAGAAGCAGCGCCTTTGCATTGCAGTAGCCTGTATGAAAGACACAGATGTGATTTGCTTCGACGAGCCTACCAGTGGCTTGGACTATTCCAGTATGGTCAATGTTTCTTCCCTTCTACATGAACTGGCAGAACAGGGCAAGACCCTCCTGGTGACCACCCATGATTACGAATTTTTGATGCATACCTGCACCCATATTTGCTATCTGCTCAACGGCAGGGTGGAAAGTTTCTTTCCTGTAGAACCCAGATATACACCGCAGATCTATTCTATTCTCTTTCAGAAGGAGGTTGTTTTATGAAGAAGCAAGGTCTTGCAGGCAGTATCCTGTCTTATGCTACGCCATGCAAGGGAAAACTGATTATATCTGTAATTTGTGCATTACTGTCGGTTGCAGGGGGCATCATCCCTTATGTTGCCGCTTACCGTATTATTTGCCTGTTTTTTGACCAAACCGCCACGGCGGAGACGATCTTTTACTGGACCATTGTTGGCACGATCGGTTTTCTCGGCAAGGTTCTGTTTCATGCCATCTCCACTACGCTTTCCCACATTTCTGCATATACCATTTTGGAGTTGATGCGAAAGCGGGTCGCCGAGAAACTGATGAAGGCTCCGCTTGGAGTGGCCCAAGGAATCAACGCTGGTCGCGTAAAGAATATTGTGGTAGATCAGATTGAGAATATTGAAATCCCACTGGCTCATGTGATTCCAGAGGGCGCCGGGGCGCTGGTATTGCCGATAGCGGTATTCACTTATCTCTGTATGATTGATTTCCGTTTGGCGCTGGCATCGCTGATTACCATTCCTTTGGCGCTTATTCCATATGGAATGATGTTGGGCGGCTACAATAAAACCTACCAAGTCTATATGGAAGCCAATGAGCACATGAACAATGTAGTGGTTGAGTACATGGAAGGCATTGAAGTTGTGAAAGCTTTCAACCAGTCGACCTCGTCCTATGAGAAATATCGGAAAGCGGTAGAGAACTTCAAGCAAACCACCTTGAATTGGTACAAATCAACATGGAAATTTACTACCCTTGGTGCCAGTATTCTGCCGACAACTCTACTGGGTGTATTGCCGATTGGCACGCTGCTTTATCTCTATGGCAGCACAACCCTGCCAAAAATCACTATGGCAATGCTGCTCTCTATGGGCATGGTCAGCAGTTTGGGCCGTATGATTCTGTTTTTTAATCAGCTAAAGTCAATTCAGTATTCTGTCAATATTGTAAATAAGACCTTTGATATTGGAGAATTGCCACTGGCAATGGAGGAAAAACCGATCTCGGCTCATGACATCCTAATGGAGCATGTGACCTTCTCCTATACCGGAAAAGAAAATGTAATCCATGACGTAAATCTTGCTATCCCGGAGGGGGCGTTTTATGCTCTTGTCGGCCCGTCTGGTGGAGGTAAATCGACACTGGCCCGCCTGGTGGCACGTTTCTGGGATCCGACAGAGGGAGCTATCCAGATTGGTGGAGTAAATATCAAAGACATTCCTCTGACAGAGTTGGCCGATCAGGTGAGCTTTGTTACGCAGGATAATTTTCTGTTTAACTGCTCCATTTTGGAAAATATCCGGCTGGGCAATCCGCAAGCCACAGATGAGCAGGTTTTGGAGGCGGCCCGAAAGGCACAATGCGATGAATTTATCAACAAGCTGGAACAGGGGTATCAGTCCAGCGCAGGCGAGGCTGGAGACCGGCTGTCTGGTGGTGAGAGACAGCGTATTGCAATCGCCAGGGCTATTTTGAAGAATGCTCCCATCGTGATTTTGGACGAGGCCACATCTTTTACTGATCCAGAGAATGAGGCCAAAATTCAGGAAGCTATCGCAGAGTTGACCCGTGGTAAAACACTTCTGGTCATCGCCCACCGCCTCTCCACAATCAAGAATGCAGATAGGATCCTTCTGATTGAAAAAGGACGAATCGCACAAAGCGGTACTCATGAGGAACTATTGGAAAGCAGCGATCTTTATAGAGATATGTGGCAGGCTCACATTGGCGCAAAGAAATGGTCAGTTGGGTTAAGAGGGGAGGTTTTCGCATGATTAGAATTCTCAAACGGCTGTTCCGTCTGATGAGTCAGTACAAGGGGCGGCTCTATCTTGGTATTGCCCTCTCAATGATCTCCAATATTCTTGGCATTGTTCCTATTATCTGCGGAGTCTGGACAATTAAGCTGATTCTTGATGACAGCAACGGGGCAGCAGTGTTGGAACCGGTATATGTTCTCCAACTCACCACAATCATCCTTGGTTCAGTTTTGCTCCGATGGCTGTTCGCCTATATCCGGGCAACCCGGCAGGATAGCATTGCTCATGAGGTAACCTGTGCAGAACGACTGAAGATAGGTGATATTCTTAAGCGGGTTTCGCTGGGATTTCTCCAGCGGAAGAACATGGGGGAATTTACCACTGCTATCACCACAGATCTGGCTTTTTTTGAAATGCAGACGATGAATGTTGTCAATAACATTATTGACAGCTACATATTTCTTGCAATCACGATAATATGGCTGCTATGCTTTTCTCCTTTTCTGGGGGGCGCCGCGCTATTGGCTGTGGCAATTTCTACAGCCGGGCTGCAACTTATCGAGCGCCAAAGCCGTAAAAATTCCCCGATCCGGCAGGAAAGTATCAATGAGATGGCAGATGAGATTGTTCAGTATGTCCGCGGGATGGCTGTTGTCAAATCTTTCAAGCAGGAAGGTGTAGCATCTGACGGACTCTACCGGGCCTATCATAAGTCGAAAGAAATTAACATTAAGATGGAGCGGAACTTTGCCCCTTGTGACGCATTGCATCGGCTCGGCCTATACATGGGCACCATGGCAATCACCTGCATCACAGCCCTTCTTGCACTCCAAGGGGAAATGGAACTGTATATGGCGATTATGTTGATCGTTTACAGTTATATCATGTTTAACACGATTGAGTCGGCAAATAATTCCCTTCACATTCTGGAAATGCTGGATACAGTAGCGGAGAAACTTCAGAGTATTGAAGATGCTGAATTCATTGATAAAGACGGAAAAGATGTTTCTATTGACCAGTACGATATTGAGTTTAAGGATGTGTCCTTTGGCTATGATAGTCGGGAAGTTTTAAGCCATATCTCCTTCCGTATCCCACAGAACACCACGACAGCGATCGTAGGACCATCCGGCAGCGGGAAAACTACAATCTGCAGTTTATTGGCTCGGTTTTATGATGCACGGAATGGAGAAATACAAGTGGGAGGCCACAATGTTCGGGAATTTACCTGCGATTCTCTACTGAAAAATATCAGTATGGTATTCCAAAATGTGTATTTGTTCCACGATTCAATTCGCAACAATATTTTGTTCGGAAAACCCGATGCCTCCGAGGAAGAAATAATTGCCGCCGCCAAAGCCGCCCGATGCCATGATTTTATTATGGCGCTCCCAGATGGCTATAACACAGTCGTTGGTGAGGGTGGCTCTACCCTATCTGGTGGAGAAAAGCAACGCATTTCGATTGCTCGGGCTATGCTAAAAAACGCCCCCATTGTCATCCTTGATGAAGCAACTGCCAGCATTGATCCAGAAAATGAACATCTTATTCAACAAGCCATCGGCAATCTTACTCACGGTAAAACCATTATTGTGATTGCCCATCGCCTTGCGACTATTGAAAGCGCAGATCAGATCTTGGTGATTGATGAGGGAAAGGTTGTCCAAAGGGGAACGCATCAGCAGCTTGTCTCGCAAAATGGGTTGTATAAACGATTTATCTCCATCCGCGAACAAGCTGAGGGTTGGGCCATTGGATAAACAGAGGATGGACGAAAGGGACAATTATATATGAATAGTAAATGGACTGGTAAAGATTTCGGGATTACAGCCGGGATTTCCTTGGTTTACTTTATGATAACCATGGTGGTCATGATGTCCGGGGCACTTACGCCCATTCTGTGGATTTTTATGCCAGCTCTCATTGGTTTTTTTACGGGAATCCCATATCTGTATATTGTGGCAAAGGAAGCGAAACCCGGTGTTGTGTTTTTAATGAACCTGATCGTAGGTGTAATCTATTTTATTGCCGGGGAACTCTCCAATCTGGTCATTGTTACCTTAATTATCACCACCGTACTTGCAGAGGGCATACGGAAAGTTGGCGGTTACCACAATCTTAAGACGACACTCCTTAGTCATGTCATATTTTCCTTTGGTATGTTCGGTAATCCTCTCTATATCTGGGCGTTCCCCGAATACACGGTTACACGCGCCACAGAGGAAATGTCGGCCGAATATGCGACAGTCATGCAGAATGTTGCGCAGATATGGATGCTGCCGGTTATGATTGCTGCAACTGTTGTACTGGCTCTGGTGGGCAGTATGCTTGGGAAAACAGTTCTAAAAAAACAACTTTCCAGCGCTGCGCTGATCTGAATGAAGGGAATCCTGTTCCTAAAGGAAGGAGACCAACCATGCTGACATCTATGGATAAACGCACCGTAAAACTTCACGCATCCGGCGAAGATTATCTGGAGACCATCCTTGTTCTTCAAAAGAAACTCGGCATGGTACGCTCCGTAGATGTGGCCCGGCACATGGAGGTGTCCAAGCCCAGCGTGTGCCATGCGGTGGCGACCCTGCGGGACGGTGGATTTCTCACGATGGACGAGGATTATTTCCTTCACCTGACCGATGCAGGTAGGGAAGTGGCGGAACAAATCTACGAAAAGCACCGCTTCTTTACAAAAATGCTGACAAATGCTGGGGTAGACCCCATTGCTGCCGAGCGGGACGCCTGCCGGATTGAGCATGTCATCAGCGAGGAAACCTTTGAGCGGTTGAAAGTTGCTCATAAACAGAGCGAGAAAGCGGTGATATCATCGGACGAGTCATGATTTTGGAGCTGCACGAAAGAGATACGGAAGTTTTGGAGCAGATTCTGTCTATCCTCAAAAACCACCCTGAGATAGAAAAAATCGAGGTCGACGAAGAACCGATGGTATCGCTCCCCGGTCTTGAGATTTTTCCGCGCAGACGAAAGGTCTTTCGGGATCGACAGGAGATTCAGCTTACCACAAAAGAATATCGGATTCTCCTGCTGCTGGCCGCCAATAAAGGCCATGTGCTGACCTATGCACAGATTTACGAACAGGTCTGGGGCGATTTCACCACAGGAAATGAGAACAATACAATAGGTTTTCATATCTGCAACCTGCGCGAGAAGCTGTATCGGGCTAATCCAGATG